>Ga0209639_1000027_pt1 | contig 230325 bp, 203 predicted proteins | sample EPASupsiteHSE605_FD_187268 | JGI IMG/M metagenome (GOLD analysis project Ga0209639, IMG submission 187268) | Bioremediated contaminated groundwater from EPA Superfund site, New Mexico - Sample HSE6-05 (SPAdes) (version 2) | ecosystem: Environmental > Aquatic > Deep subsurface > Groundwater >... | reverse complement strand
TTCGTATCTTTCGACTGCTTCCAATTTCTGTTCATAACTAGTGCCTCTTCTGCCCATAGAAAAACTCCCCTCTGCGTAGTCCTGAATTTTTGTTATTTCAGGTGTCTACTCAATGGGGAGCTTATCAATTTACCCGGTGCTTTTTTATCTGCAATAGAGTTACAAGTGATGACAAGAAAAGTGACAAGGGGACAGGTTCATTGTCACTTGTTTAGCATCCCGGAGCGGGACAATGAACCTGTCCCCTTATTACGTGCTCCATGACGTTGTTTTTTCGAAGCAGCGTCTATTGTTACCATTAGTCATTGTCGTGGCTGGTATAGCCTTTTTCCTGCGCCAGCATGTCCAAATAGACAGTTTCGATATTAGCAATATATAGATCGGCTCTATTGCCTTTTTGACGTTCATCAAAGGACTTAATATAGCCCTTGCATTCATCACAGGTGTATATTTTATAAGCCATATCATTCTCGATCGACAAGTATTGGATGGAGTGCGGGTTATCATTGCCGCAGTGTACACAATACACGTTGCGGGTTTCCCATTCGGTAAAACAGCGGTCGCAGAACATATAACGCCGACCGTCAGCAGCCCGGATGCGGCTGAAGTGTGACTTGGTCCCACAGAAAGGGCAGATGGTGGCAATGTCCCAGACATTAAATCCTGCCTCGGCCATAGTGGTTTGATAAGGAGCGGCCCACATTCTTATAAAGGGACGCAGGGCGTGATCTACTGTAAATATTAACAGTTCTACCGGAATGTCTAAACTGACAGATAATTGGGAGAAGTAGTCTTGATCTTCCTCTAATAATCTGAGAGGCAGAAGGTTAAAGTCTAACTGGTCCAAGTTGGCAGTGATCTTGTCCATAACACCGGCAATCTCTGGTCGATGAGTTTTTATAAACTGCAGAAGGTCCAAATATAGATCCTTATACTGGTTGGTTTCTAACAAAAAATCCGTTGATTGCATTATCGGTTTTATTGTAGTTGATAAAATTTTCAGAATGTCTATTTCTGGTGGAGCATAAGCTTTTTTCAATTTTATTTGTTTTTCATTCTGCCACGACTCCAGATTCTTAAAAAAATCAATATAACCATCTGGCAGACTTACCGGTACCTGTCTTTTCATTGTTATAGCACCTCTTTAATCAAACAAGGGGAGTAATAACTCCCCTTGTTTTAAATTATACATTTGTAACGATAATTATTCAGCTTTTGATTTATCACCATAGGTTTCATCATACCATATTGCATGGTGATGTTGTGCCCAATCAGCACGGACTGTGCCTTTCCACATACCCCAGAAAGATTCACCTGATCCGGGATGGAAGGAACCCAGATAACCATGCATACATACCATAACGGTAGAGAATATCATGGCTAAATCGTGTACCGGGTAAGAGAACCTTACCAAGCCAGCCGGGAATATGGATGGGAACCACATGATATAACCGCTTAAAACCAGCAGTATAACCATAGTCGGGGTTACCATCGAGTTGCCTTTTTCACCGCCATTGAATCTGGTCTGGGGTGGTACTTTAACCGGGAATCCCAGGAATTCAAAGGGGAATATACAGAGGAACTTGATATCGTTCATTCCGAAACGGAGCAAATCCTTGATCCAGGCTATTAAGCCTGTGAAACCAAAAACTGTACCGAAGACTAACATGAGAGTCATGCCGACAGCGGCAATACGGTGAACCAGACCAGCTCCCCGATATCCGCCGAATATGGCAGCCAGCCAGTCTACACCGCCCAGGAATAAAGCCAGACCGGTAAAGAGACAGAGTAAAAAGGTCACAGTATGACCCCAGTGGGTAATACGGGCTACAGCATTAAATCTTTCTACACGTGGTACATCGTCACGATATTCCGGAATCCATTTCATTACTCATGACCTCCTTCCGCATGGTCTCCACCTTTGCTGGCTAACAGTCTGGTGGTTACAAAACTTATGGCAGATCCTGCCAAAGCTATTGGTATAAGCCAACCCGCATAGGGCTGTACCCAATCCTGCCATACCCAGGTATTGGCAGATACTTTAGGATCAACCGGCAAGCCAAATTTGTCAGGGGTATCAGTTAAGACGTAAATCTTATTGGTACCGCTGCCCAGTTCCACCTTGCCATAAACGGTCGCGCGGGGGAAGCCATTGGCACGCAGGTATTTAGCCCTTGCTTCTGCAACTGCCAGCAATTCATCCCGGAAGCCAAATGTTAGTGCTCCACTGGGACAGGTTCTGGTGCAGGCAGGGGTTAGACCCTCGCCAACTCTTTCATAACACAAGGTGCACTTGGTAACGGTATCGGTGTGTTTCCGATATTTGGGTATCCCAAAGGGACATGCATAGGTGCAGTACTGACAACCGATGCATTTGGCTTCGTCATGGAACGTTGCGCCCCATTCTAATTTAGTATAAGCACCCTTAGGACACACTTTCATACATTCGGGATCAACACAATGCATACACTGGTATTTCAGGAAGTTCCAACGCACTCCATCCACTGGATCATCGTGCTCGTTAAAGCGTATGACCGTAAAGGTGTTGCCATTGGTATCTCCACCATGGGTATCATAGTTGCCCTTGAAGGGTTCAATTACTGCCGGCAATTGGTTAGAATCTTTACAAGCATTCAAACAGCCCCGGCAGGCGGTACATTTACTAACGTCATATAAATTAGTCATTAATCTTGCCATACTTAAGCCCTCCTTATATCGCAAAGCCAGGCTTTGTATTCGGGTATCATGGTATTGGCATCGCCGATATGCGGAGTCAGGCGGTTGGCCGGATCACCGGTAGCGTAGCCTTTGAATCCATACTGCCATAGAGCACCTACCAGATGCTGCTCTTTACCATCTATTATAAATGGTTTAATGCGCTTGGTAACACAGGCCACTGCCTCAATATCACCGCGAGTAGTGGAAACCATGACTTTGTCACCGTTTTCAATACCCCTTAAGCGTCCCAGCTCTTCACTGATTTCTACAAACATGTTGGGCATCAGTTCAGCCAGCCACGGCAGGTTACGGGTAAGAGCTCCGGTCTGCCAGTGTTCAACCACCCTGTAAGTGGTGCCGATAAACGGATATTTTTCAGTTGTACCCAGTTTATCAGGTTCCCAAACCTTGGAGGCTGGATTTACTGGTTGTGAGTTCATCATGTTCTTAACTGGACTCTCCCAAGGCTCATAATGCTCAGGGAATGGTCCATCCTTGAAAGAAGCCTTGGCAGCAAAGAAACAACCTTTACCCTCGGGTCTCATGAGGAAAGGTACAGCTTTATCGGGGGGCGCTGTCTTAACGCAGTCACAAACATCGTCGCCAACCCAACTGCCTACAACTTCAGGTTTAAGAGGATCAGAGATCTTGGTTGCATCCCAGCGAATCAATACCCGGTCGTCGTCACCCGGCCAAGGGGTTACACCATCAGGCTGGACGGAACAACGGTTATAAACGATACGCCGGTTGACAGGCCAGCACCAGCCCCAGTCAGAGAATAGGCCTAAACCGGTCTTGGAATTGTCTTTATTATTGCGTTTCATTGGTTTATAAAGCAATGATCCGTCGGGGTTAGAAGCCATCTGTCCGCAATAAACCCAGTTTCCACAGGCAGTACTGCCGTCATCTTTTAGTGAGCCAAAACCAGCAGCAATAGGTTTCTTGTCAGCAACGGTATAACCGCTTAGTTCCTTACCAACCAGAATTGGTTCGGGTTCTTCACCGTGGCCGTAGCCCCAGGTCATCTTGGTAAGAGGCTCGTCCTGAGGCAGGGTGCTGCCCTTATAGAGCGCCTGGACCTTCTTGGCTAATTCGTCAACGATCCATAGGTCTGACTTGGATTCACCCAGAGGCTCAGCACCTTTCCAGCGATATTGTACCCAACGTCCAGTATTAGCAGCAGTACCTTCCTTTTCATATACGGCACAAGCCGGCAGGAAGAATACTTCGGTCTGAATGTCCTTGGGTGTGATTTTCTCCATATGGTAAGTGCCGCCATGCGGTCTTTCCCAGCCTGCATAGGTCCAGAATTCTGCTGTCTCATTAAGCCATAGATCAACGCTGACCATCCATTTCAGTTTGGTCATTGCTGTCTGCTCTTTATTAGCGTTAGGTCCGCCAACTACGGGGTTGGAGCCCATCACGAACAAGCCGTCGATTTCGCCCTTGCTCATTGCCTCGAACATCGCAATATGCGAGTAGTTCTTGGCTGCATCGCGTTTGGGCAGATAATGATAAGCAAAATCATTGGCTGGTGTACAGGCGTCTCCATACCAGGCTTTAAGAGTGCTGACTGCCCACTTGGAGGTATTGACTTTGAAGCCGGAATTGGGAATGCCAGCGGTTACCGCAGCCCGGAATTCATCCATGGTGGTTGCGGGGAGCTTGGCTGCCCCCGGGGTGACTGCCTTCACGAAATTGATCAGATCCTTATTGGCTGCGGTGTTCACTGGGCTGTCAATATATCCAGGGATAATGTGGAACAATAGAGCCATGTCTGTGGCTCCCTGTACGTTGTTTTCACCGCGCAGGGCGTTGATTCCGCCTCCGGGACGGCCCATATTGCCCAGTAATAACTGAACATTGGCGAAAGATTTAACGTTCTGGCTGCCCACTGTATGCTGGGTAATACCCATGGCGTAATTTATGCAGCCAGTTTTATTAGGAGCTGAGGTGCTGCAGAACAGCTTCATAACTTCCAAATACTTGGCTTTAGGTGTACCGGTGATTTTGACCACGGTATCAATATCATAGCGCGAATAATGTTTGGCCATGAGCTGGAAAGCACACCGGGGGTCACTTAGGGTTGGGTCTTTCTTAATGGTCGTACCGTCAGCTTCATACTGGTAATCCCAGGTGGTGTTGTTGTAACTACGCTTGGCCGCATCATAACCACTGAAAAGACCGTCTTTGAAATCAAAGCCGTCAGCAATCAAAAATGAAGCATTGGTATAAGCCACCACATATTCTTTATGATATAGATTGTTTTGAATAATATAGTTGATCATTCCGCTCAAGAAAGCAATATCTGTTCCTGGGCGCATTGGTGCATATAGGTCGGCTATAACCGAGGTACGGGTATAACGGGGATCAACATGGATAATCTTGGCACCCCGAACCCGTCGGGCTTCAGCCAGCCACTTAATGCCGATGGGATGATTTTCAGCCATGTTGCTGCCCATAATCAGAGCCACATCAGTATTTTTTAAATCGACCATATGATTGGTCATAACACCCCGGCCAAATGCTGGTGACAAACCTGCCACCGTAGCGGAGTGTCAGATACGGGCCTGGGTTTCGAGATAGACTAGTCCCATGGAACGCGCTAGTTTGCTCCACAGGTAGGCTTCTTCATTATCCAGGCCAGAGCCTCCCAACGAGGCTATTTTCTCGGTGCGGTTAACAATAATTTCACTGCCATCCGCAATTTTTTCTTTATGGATGAAGCTGCTGTCACGGGTTTCCTTCACCTTCTCAGCAATCTTTTCAATCATCCATTCCCAATCTTTTTCTTCCCATTTGTCGCTTCCCGCTGCACGGTAAAGAGGTTTAGTAGCGCGCTTGGGATTAGGCATCTGTTCTCCGGTTTCCTCATCGTAAATCTCTCTCAGGTTGAACATAGCGGCACCCTTGGCACAGGCGTTGCCGCGGTTGATGGGATTGTCAGGATCGCCCTCAACACTGAGGAGTTTGACAAAATTGCCAGCGGCGTCCCGTTCCGAATATACCAAAAGTCCACAGCCCGAAGCGCAGTACGGACAGACGGTGGGTATGCCTTTAACGTTTTTAATCCGCAAAGTTTTAACTGCCGCTGCTGCTGGTTTCAGGTCAAAACCCAAATCCGAAACAGCCAGAGCTGCTGCGCTGGCACCGGTTACCTTAAAGAACTGTCTGCGGGTAACCTTCATATAACTAACACTCTCCTTTCCCCTATGAAATACTCTAGAATATATCACTACCTAGTATAGCACCCTCTAAATAAATGGAACACATGAATTTTTGTAACATAACTATCGTTTATAACAAAAAAGTACAAATTACCAGATTCTTTGTCATTGGATACCGATATCTAGGCATAGACTCGACACATTCCCCAAATATTTACCACCTCCGAATGGGGATATAAAAATATTTATTGCACCTTACACGTTCAAGTAAGGCCCAATGACTTAGAATTCAGCCACGATATGGAAACCATGGCAATTGCACATCCAATGTATAGTTCGACAAATAAAGTAAAATCCCTGCCAATATATCAGAGCAAGGATTTATATAAGGTAAAGTTATGCAAAAAATTAAATAAAATTATTAAGTGCTGATGATTTTAGCCTCGTTCATAAATAATCTGGCCAGACTGATCTAGTTCATAACCGCCAAAATCCATGACCCGGGACCTGAACAGGGGACTGTGAATAGCCTCTAATAAATCATCAAGCTGTTGCTTGCTCAGGAGGTCCGGCAAAATACACAGATCATACCGTTCTATTTCAATTGGTATGAAATCCAGATTCATAACCTTGGCACTGGCATAGATAGCCAGACCTGTGTCGCAGGCATCATTTTTTATTGAGGCAGCTACTGCCAAATGAGTGTATTCCTCACGGTTATAGCCGTTTATTTCCTGCGAGTCTATGTTCTCCCGTTTAAGCAGATAATCTAACAGCAGCCTGGTGCCAGCTCCTTTTTGGCGATTGATGTAACGAACATCTGATCGGATTAGATCCCGAATACCACTAATTTGCAGGGGATTGCCTTGCTTGACCACCAGACCCTGCTGGCGCTTGACTAAATTTATTAGCAGTACTTTTTGATCGGGCAGATATTTATCAAGGTAACTTACATTATAATCACCGCTGTTATAATCAAGCAGGTGTATTCCGGCGCAGTGGGTTTCTCTCCGGTGCAGAGACATGATTCCTCCCATACTGCCAACATTGGTCGATACCAAACGTATGCCTTGTTCCTTCTGAAGTACATCAATTAGAAAATCGATGGACATGTCATGACTGCCCAAGCATACCAGAGTATTTTCAATGACTTTAGGGGAGCGGCTTAAGGTTACCTGACAGAGGGAACCGGCTTCCAGCCCTTCACTGCCTCTGGGAATGTGAACGACTCCATCGGATTTTACCAGGATGCTGCTTAACCCGGCACCTCTATTAAGAGGGTATGCGACAGTATGGTCAGATATTCTTGCAATGTTAACATTTACAAATTCGTCAACCCCTGAATGAGAAGGTAGTTTTCTAGCTATAGTACATTCCATGGTAGGAGGATCCGGCAGCTGTTTGGCCATTTTTTTGTATAGAATAGGACGGGCAAAAAGGGTAAAAATGAGTTGTGCTGATATAGGGTAACCGGGAACACCAATAACTGGTTTATCATTAATTATACCCAGGATAGCTGGCTTGCCAGGCCTGGTGGCGAGGCCATGTACGATCAGATGACCCAGATCCTGGACAATAGAGGAGGTATAATCCTCGCGGCCAGCGGAAGAACCGGAACATACAATAATAAGATCAGCTTTTTTCTCGGCATCTACAACTGCCTGACGGATTAGGTCTTTATCATCTATTACAATGCTATAACGCAAGGCCTCGGCTCCCCACTCCTGGCAGAGGGCGGCCAACATACGACTGTTAGATTCAACAATTTCTCCTGGAAGCATGTTCTCATATCCTGATTCCACTAGTTCTGTCCCGGTAGGGATTATTGCTACAACAGGTTTTTTGACTACCTGCAGCTTTTCGATTGAGGCAGTGCGAAAAGAGGCCATTTCGTAAGGACCTATGGGGGTAAGGCTGGGCACGATCATGTCCTGTTCTACCAGGTCTTCGCCAACCGAGCGGATATGCTGCCAGGGAACCGCAGATTTGATTATCTGCACTTGGTCATCGATAAAGTTCACATCTTCTATCATTATAACAGCATCATATTCCGGCGGAACATAATCACCCGTGTCAACCACCAGTATATCTTTAATGGCTATATTTACTGGATTTACCTCGGTGGCATGGTAGGTGGCTGCAGCCTGTACAGCGATACCATCCATGGCTGAGGCCAGATAATGAGGAGAAGACCTAAGGGCTAAGACTGGTTCAGCAGTCCATCGTCCCAATGAGCCAAGAACGTCAATTTCTTCACTTTCCAACTGGAACCAATTGCAGTTCTGGAGATGTTCCATAAACAAAGCCGAAGCTTTTTCCAAAGGCATATTTTCTATATAAATATTTCTAGTCAAATCTATTCCTCCCAATGTCACTAATTTTCGATTTAGCGTAGCAGTTTGTATAATATATCTGTTTAAGTATAATTGATATTAAAATAAAATGAAAACGGGATGGGAGGACGCCATGCCAGAGTTCCTTAAAGTATTAACCTATCAAGATGCCCGTCAATTGATAATAAACCATTTTCCCGCCCGGGTAATTGAGTATGTGCCCCTGGAAAGGTGCAATAATAGAGTCCTGGCTCTGGATCTTACCAGTCCTGAGCACATGCCTGCTTTTAATCGCTCTACCGTGGACGGCTATGCGGTTAGAGCGGAGGATACATTTGGGAGCAGTGAGTCTTTGCCAGGCATGCTTAACTATATTGATTCAGTACAGATGGGCAGGGAACCGCAGTTTGCGATTGCCAATGGCCAATGCGCCTGGATTCCAACCGGGGGAATGCTCCCGCCAGACAGTAATGCGGCCATAATGATTGAATATACTGAAAAGTTGGGTGTGGACACCATATTAGTTTCCCGCCCGGTTGCTCCGGGCGAAAATGTAATGCACAGAGGGGAGGATGTCAAACAGGGGTCGACGATTTTTCAAAACGGTAAAATATTAAAAGCACAAGATATTGGACTCCTGGCATCTTTAGGGATTGATCAAGTCCCTGTTTTTAAAGCTTATCATATTGGAATATTATCGACAGGTGATGAAATCATTCCTCTAAGTCAGGTACCGGTTATCGGTCAGGTTAGAGATGTGAACTCATATTCAATAGCCGCCGCCTTGGAATCCTGTGGAGCGGTGCCCCATCGTTATCCGTTGGTTGAAGATGATATCGCTGCTTTGCGCCAGGCAGTGGCTGCTGCTTTGAATGAGAATGATGTGGTGATAATGTCGGGGGGCAGTTCAGTTGGGGTTGCTGACTACTCGGTGGAAGTTATGCTGTCCTTCCCTGATTCGGAGATGCTCTTTCATGGTATAGCGGTAAAGCCGGGTAAACCGACCATAGGGGTGCGGGTTGGCAAGAAGTTGATAATCGGTTTACCTGGCCATCCAGTTTCCGCTTTAATGGTCTTTAATATTCTTTGTGCCTCAGTAATAAGTCCGGATTCACTGCGGCGAGTGGATGCTCAAATTACCATAAATGTAGCCTCCCAGCCAGGCCGAGATGACTTCTTCCCAGTCCAGTTGGCGGAAGATGATGAGGTAACGCAGGCTAAACCGCTGCTGGGCAAGTCCGGTTTGATGAGCATACTCGCTCAGGCAGACGGATATGTCCATATACCCTATGAAAAACAGGGGATCAGGGCAGGGGACATGGTTAAAGTAAACCTGTTTTAAATAGATTCGGGGGAACTATAGACGCGGCAACATTAGGAGTGCCGTTTATGGCAAATCAGTATTCCCCGTAGGGGGACTACGCTGACTTAAGGGGGACACGGGGACAGGTTTTTGTCCCACTCCAAGTTCCAGCGGTGGGACGGTAACCTGTCCCCGTGTCTCCCTTAATGAATGAGGGGCGTGACAGGGTGTGACAGGGGACGGTTCTATTGCCATGCTAGTCTCAACAGGCCTGCTGTGACAAGGTGTGACAACCCTCGCCCTTGAAATTTCTTCTGGGTAATCAACAATTTTACTGTATTTTCTTCAGGCTCAGCCATCCCTTATCAATATATGGCTGAGCCTTTTAGTGCAAAACTTTCAATTAAACCCTTTGATAAACGTCTTAACTTACGTAAAAAGTCTGGGGAAATCATAATAGTCCGCGTCAGGCCGCGTCTATCACTCTCCAGTCTATCGTCCCTTTAAATCCTCCAACAGTTGCCCGACCAGGTCTTGGCGGAACTCAGTTATCCGGTCGAAATCCATAGCCGGCACATAGTTTGTCTCCAGCTCATCATGCAGTTTTTTAGCAACCTGAATAAAATCGATAGCTCCCTTCAGCCCTTGTTGAAAACGTTCCTTAGCCATTGTCAGTTGTTCTTCATAGGTGCTGAGGGCGGATAAGTCCAAAAATTGGTCAAAGTCCAACATACGTTTATATTTGCGGGCAGATAAATACTTTTCGTAATCCACTACATGGCTGCTGATATCCAGAATGGCCACTTTGCTGTCAGGCAGGATTATCATATCCAAATTAGTCGGATCAAAGGGACAATGATATATTTCACTGTAGACGCTATTTAATTTCAACATATCTTCTATATGTTTGAAAAGATCTTTAACACCTGACCCCGGACTTCCTTTTACTGCAAAGATGGCCCAACTCTTTTCTACCAGACTGTCCACCCGGCTGACAACTCCCTCAGGAGTCAGAGCTGCGGCGAAGAGATGGCGGGATGCACGGTTGGCTTTGGGTGCCCGGGCAATAAAATCTTCGGTTAGAGCAATAATATTCCGATTTACCGCGGCAGAATCCACTTCCGGGTAGTAAGAATTCCACTCCCACCACGCTGATTGAGCTTCTTTGAGGCGGTTATAGGCTCGGCGGAAATTTAGACCAATCTGACCGGTAAGGTGAACAATATCCTTCTTATTACTAATAATTCTTTCCTGATCCCAAAAATCGCCCATATTTATTATCCAATCCACCGCACCAGGATAACGGGGATCAACTATATGGGGAGCAGTACCATCGACCAGACATATTTGCCCATCACCGGCAACAATCCCATCCAAGGAATTATTGTCTGATGAACACCAGTGGTATTCAATGTTAATATCGTTTTCACACAATTCGCTGGCGATTGTTTTCATAAAGGAAGATTTACCTACACCGGGTCCGCCTTTGAGTACCATTTTCTTAGGGCAATCGTGGGGTACTATATAGTCATAAAACGAATAGAAACCATAACAGGTGTTTCCTCCCGGATACATATGTCTTATTCTTGCCACACAGTCCACCTCCATGCTATTTTAACAAAGTGTATTGATTCTATAATCTATATGTTGGTGGAGGTTTAAATAGGTTGGATTATTTTGGGGAAATAAAGAAGAGCCACGGGGACGTTTTGTTTGGCACACTTGGAGTGGCCATGTGCCAAACAAAACGTCCCCGTGGCTTGTGTCGAAGATTTATTGACACAGGAGAACCGTCCCCGTGTGTCCGTGTGTCTAGTGTGTCTATTTGGGGTCATACCCGGCTTTATGCAGGGAAGTTTTCACTTGGTCTTTTAACTCATCAATATATTCGCGATAAAGTTTAGATTGTTCAGCCTGTTCTTCCGTTGTAAGACCTTCGTTTGCTTTCTTTTTGGCAAGCTCATTTATACGCAGCTTGAGTTCTTCTTGCATTATCATCATCTCCTACTGGTTTAATATAAGATAAATATTACACTTTGGGACAGAGGGGACAGGTCCATTGGGACACCGGGGACAGGTTTACGTCCCACTCCTGGATCTGAATAGTGGGACTGATAACCTGTCCCCGGTGTCCCAATGACCTTTCCCCCTCTATCCCTTATAAGCTAATTATAAGATAAATATTACTCTTTTAGAAAATACAATATAGAATTATTATTATTACCAAAGCTATGATCTAAAATGTGCTTGCTATCTGTCTTTTCAAGAATAGTAAACAGGGAGGCTATATCATATTGGAAAATGTATGGGAGTTACCAGAGTGTGATGAAGCGGTTGTACGGGAAATCTGCCAGTATCTTGGGGTTTCCAGATTGGTCGCCCGGCTGCTGGTTCAGCGGAGCATCAATAATATTGAAGAAGCTAGGGAATTCCTTCATGCCGGGTTAGAGCAATTAACCGACCCTTGGGATATGCAGGGGATGAGTATTGCTGTAGACAGAATAAATCAAGCTATAGCCCATCATGAAAAGATAACAATATACGGGGACTATGATGTTGACGGGGTCTGCAGCATCGTAATCCTGAAAGAATGTCTCGAGCGTCTGGGCGGTCACATCGATTATTATGTACCTAATCGTTTTAGTGAAGGTTATGGTTTGAGTAGTGAGTCCATTCAATTGCTGGCCCGACAGGGATGCCAGCTGTTAATTACGGTAGACTGCGGGATTAGTTCAGTAGAAGAAACTAAACTGGCTAATAGTCTGGGTATGGATGTAATTATTACGGATCATCATACTCCGCCATCTATACAACCTCCTGCTTTGGCCGTAATTAATCCCAAAAATGATGCTGCTAAGGCTACTGCTAATCTGGCCGGAACAGGGGTTACATTTAAACTGGCTTCGGCTTTAGCCCAAGATCGTATAAGGCCAGAAGCAGTTTATGAATGGCTGGATCTGGTGGCATTGGCAACTGTGGCGGATATTGTCCCACTATTAGCTGAGAACCGGATTCTGGTTAAATATGGTTTAAAGGTTTTAGAGAAGACTAAAAGACCGGGGTTGAGGGCGTTGATTCTTGAAACCGGACTGGAGGGTAAAACCATCCAGAGCTGGCAGGTGGGATTTATGCTGGCACCCCGGTTAAATTCAGCGGGGCGGATGGATTCAGCCCGCACCAGTGTGGAATTGCTGTGCAACCGGGACATGGAGCATGCATCCCTGCAGGCTGCGCAATTATGCAAGATGAACAATGAACGCAGAGTAATTGAAGAAGCTGTTTATCAGGAAGCTTTAACTTCAGTTGAGACCGAAGCAAAGGCGGCAGAGCCTTCCATTCTGGTAGTAGGGGGAGAAGGGTGGCATCAAGGGGTCATTGGCATAGTAGCCTCCCGATTGGCCGAAACTTATAACCGACCAGCAGTAGTAATATCCTGGGATGGCAATTCCGGGAAGGGTTCGGCGCGAAGTGTTGGTGGCTTTAACCTATATGTAGCTTTAGAACAGACCAGCAATTTTCTGCTTGGATTTGGTGGTCACAGAATGGCAGCCGGTCTAAGTATCAGCCGGACTCAATTTTCTGATTTCAAAGAGGCGCTCCAGGAGTACGCAGACCAAAGATTTATTGATCCTGGACGATATAGACACGTTCATGCGGATATGGAAATTGAAGAAGGGGATATCCATCAGCGTCTGCTGGATGAGATAGAAATCCTGCGTCCTTTCGGGGAAGGTAATCCCGTGCCCTGTTTTGTACTTCGGTCCAATGCGATTAATAATCCGGTTCGAGTGGGAAATAACCGCGCTCACTTGAAGTTTAGAATCGGCTCTAATAATCTTGATGGTATTATTTTTAACCGGGCTGATATTAAGGAAAGTACATTGCAGAATTGTTCTCAAGATTTACTGTTTGAACTAAATCAGAATGATTTTAGGGGGAAAAAGACCCTTCAGTTAAAAGTAAAAGATTTGAGATCTACGTTTTCCGGGTATCGTAACTCTAAGCAAAACAATAATTCGGTCCGCCTGGCCCAAGCAATAAGAAGAGCGGTTGAGGAAACAGGTGCCGGACACCCCGTTCTTTTTGTCTATCCGTCTTATCGCAGTCTTTTAAAACACCAGGCAGTTATGGAATACTTCCTCAATGGAAATAATGTACAGCGCTTGCATGGACATCTTGGTTCCGAAGATAGAGTCGTGGCTCAAAATCAACTGGCCAGAGGGGAGGGCAAGGTTTTCTTGATCACTATGCCTTTCCTCGACTATTTGCAAAATGAAGTGGGCTTGCCGGATAATCTCCGTTATGTAGTCCGCATGTGGCCGCGTGCAGATCAAGATGGGCATTTATCGAATCATGACCACCTGGAACTGGAAACATTGGAGCAGACGGCTCAACTATCTCTCTACCGCAGCGGCGAAATTGCCCCCAATAAAGGACACATATTGATTTATGCCAATCAGTCTCGAACCATAAGACATTGGAACGATAAATATTCAATAATCGCGGTGGAATCTGGGATCGTTGAGATGAGTCAGAGGAGGGCCGTACGCCGAATGTTTTCTGCCGGTACCAGTGGAATTATGTTATGTGATGGCACTCACACTGCCGGATGGCCTTATACCAGCGAGATTGATGAGATGATTTTGGCAGATTCCCCGCTGGGTTTATACGAAATGGCATCATTTACAGATTATATGCCAGCTGGTCAAGAAATGAGGGTAGGGGTATCTTTCGAGAAGACGGACCTCACCTTCAATCGTAAATATTTGGACCGACTGTACCCAGACATAGATACAGTGAATACAGTTATGAACCTATTTATGCAATATGAGGACAGTCGATGCGGACTAGAAATAGATGAGCTGATTTCGAGAACCAGTAAGGATGGAAATAGGAAATATACCAGGCTGGAAATACTGTCAATATTGCGTATGTTGGCGGATTTGGACTTGTGTCGCATCGAGAAAAGCGGTAGTATTAGGGCAATATACTCTGAGGATGTTGAAGAATTGGTATCCAAAATAGGCAATACTCCATATTATAGAGAGGGTTTGGCTGAGAAACAGATTTTGGCCGACTGGGAGATGGAGTTAAATAAAGCGTTGGTATGGTGATATAAATGGGGCCCCAAACGATTTTAGACCGTATAAGAGAATATGATCCCTTGGCTGATTTTGATTTGATCGCCAAAGCATATAGTTATGCGGTAATTGCTCATGGGGATCAAAAGCGGATCTCCGGTGAGCCATATATAATTCATCCGGTGGAAGTAGCACTTATTTTGACCGAAATTGAAATGGACAGTGCTTCTATCTGTGCAGCCTTACTTCACGATGTAATCGAAGATACGCATTTTAACTATCAGAATCTCGAGGATGAATTTGGGGAAGAAATTGCTCGTTTGGTGGATGGCGTAACCAAACTAAGCCGGATTGATTTTAAATCTCGTGAAGAGGCTCAAGCAGAAAATCTGCGTAAGATGTTCATCGCCATGGCTAAGGATATCCGGGTGGTATTAATAAAACTTGCGGATCGCCTACATAATATGCGTACCCTTAATTTTCAGCCTGAACATAAGCAAAAGGAGATTGCCCGCGAAACCATGGAAATATTTGCGCCTCTGGCTCATCGCCTGGGCGTTTTCAAATTTAAATGGCAGCTCGAAGATCTAGCCTTCTTATATCTCGAACCGGAAATGTATCATGAAGTAGCTCAAAGGCTCAAGACCAAACGTAAAGAAAGAGAAGAGTATGTTAATGCTTTAAAACAACAGATCATAAATGGTTTAGAACAGATTGGGATTGAGGGCGATATAGCGGGACGTCCCAAAAATATTTACAGTATATATAAGAAAATGATTAAACAGAATAAACCGATAGATGAAATCTATGATAAAATCGCCATTCGAGTGGTGGTAGATACTATTCCTGAATGTTATGGTGTTTTAGGAATCATTCACACCATCTGGAAACCACTTCCAGGCCGATTCAAAGATTACATTGCCACACCTAAACCTAACATGTATCAATCTCTGCACACTACTCTGATTGGGCAGGGAGGTGAGCCCTTCGAGGTTCAGATTCGTACCTGGGAGATGCATGCTACTGCTGAATCTGGAATCGCTGCCCACTGGCACTATAAAGAAGCAGTCACCCCTAAAGACCGCGACAAGAAGTTCGAAGAAAAGCTGTCATGGCTGAGGCGGATTCTGGAATGGCAGCAGGATGTCAATGATAATTCCGAGTTTATGGAATCGTTGAAAAAGGACCTTTTTGATGATACAGTCTTTATTTTTACTCCCAAAGGTGCCGTGATTGAACTGCCCAAGGGTGCTTGCCCAGTGGATTTCGCCTACAGGGTTCATACAGAGGTAGGACATAAATGCACCGGAGCCAGGGTAAACGGACGTATCGTACCTCTGGATTATCACCTCAACAATGGTGATATTGTGGAAATTATGACCTCCAAGAACTCAGTTGGGCCGACTCGCGGCTGGTTGGACTTTGTGAAGACCTCCTCAGCTCGCAGCCGCATTAAAGCATGGTTCAAAAGAGGGCAGCGCCATGATAATATTATTAAGGGTAATGAATTGCTGGAGAACGAGCTGAAAAAGAGACACCTGGACCCTAAAGAATTGCTGAAAGAAGCCAAGCTTACAGAAGTTTTGGAGCGTTTTTCACTTTTGGCGGTTGATGATTTATTTGCCGCGGTAGGCGATGGGAGTCTGACTGCCAACCAGGTAATTAATAGAGTTAAGGAAATCTATTTTCCCAATACGCAGGTAGAGGATATAATTAACATGCCTGCCAGTACTCGAACAGCTCCTATACGCGAAAGAGAAACCCGGGCGCTTCGAATCAAAGGGGTAGATGACGTAGTTATCCGGCTCGCGCATTGTTGTAATCCTCTACCGGGCGATGAAGTTCTAGGGTATATTACCAGAGGCCGCGGTGTGTCCGTGCATCGCCGGGATTGTCCTAATCTGCAGAATTATTTACGCCATGAAAGCGGCAGAATAATGGAAGTGGAATGGGCAGCCGAGAAAGGCAATTATGTGGTAGAGATGGAGATCAATGCTATAGACCGACCCCGTTTGACATCTGATGTAATGACCGTAATTGCAGATATGAAAATACCTGTAAATTCAATATTTTCCCGAGTCACTAAGAATGGCTTGGCAGTTATGAATGTAAAACTGGAAATTATAGATATGGGACAACTGAATGCCATAAAACAGCGAATTCAAAAGGTAAAAGGTATTACCGAAGCAAGGAGAGTATTACCGGGAGAGACCAGAGGTGAATAAATTACTGGATTGACCGGGATCAATATATACTGGGAGGTAGTATTAACGTGATATTAATGGGCTTAGAAATCAGCAGCATGGGTGAAAACTGTTATATCGTGGGTTGTGAAGAGACACGGGAGGTCGCAGTGATAGATCCCGGCGGCAATGCACGGGGTATTCTAAATATGCTTAAGGAGAACAACCTAACAGCTATCTATATAATTAATACCCATGGTCATATTGATCATATAGGAGGCAACCGGGGGGTTAAAGAAGCCACTGGGGCCCAGATACTTATCCACGAACAAGATGCGAAAATGCTGGTTAATCCCGCCTCCAACTTCTCTTTCCTGATGGGCACTAAAGTTACCAGCCCACCTGCCGACAGGTTTGTCAAGGAAGGCGATATTATAAAAATAGGCAATACAGTTGAGATTGAGGTCATTCATACTCCCGGGCACAGCTTGGGGGGAATATGTTTGAAGACTGGCGACATTATTTTTGTGGGTGATACCCTGTTCCAGGGTTCAATTGGCAGAACGGATTTTCCTGGAGGCTCCTACAAACAATTGATTCAGATGATTAAAGAAAAACTCCTTTGTTATGACGATGAGGTAGTAGCTTATCCAGGTCACGGTCCAGCTACCACCATTGGTTTTGAAAGGAAGCATAATCCCTTTTTACAGCAGTAAAAACTTGAACCAAACAGGGCTGTAAAACTTCTCATTCTTGCCAGAGTGAGAAGTTTTTTGAGTTAAGGGGAATTAAGGTCCCGTTTCTCTCGAATTGGTTTTGATAAGGACTATCAAACTGCAGTGCAATGCAGTAAGCTGTGAAATTAATGTGATAAATATGTAACCAGAAAAAAGTTATTTGGGGGGATTAGAAATACTTCTGGCAATTGAGATTCAACCGCCAAGATTATTTAATAGTCTGCATGATCTGATAAGAATGGCGTTTCCGGAGTATGAGCTGCAGGCAGGAAGGTCTGACAATGCTCTAGGGCAAATCACTATCCGCCTGGTGGAAAGCAGTGATCGTATTACAATAACTGGCTCAATAACCTTAAATGGCAAGACTACCCAAGATCGGCAGGATTATGGGCTTAAACCAGGTGAACTAGAGCAGAACCTTCTAATGAAGCGTTGGGTGAGGAAGTTCACCTATCAGCTGATGTGTCAGCATCTGGAACATAACTTTAACCCGTATGGTATTCTTACCGGAGTTCGCCCGGTAAAGATAGTACATCGTTTTCTGGATGAAGGTTGGGATAATGATTATATAAAGGGCAGGTTGGAAAATGAATATCTCTTGAGCAATGGCAAAGCTGAGCTGCTGACAGATGTAGCTCGAATCAACCACCCCAGCTTACTGTCTCGAAGTGAAGCCAGTAAAAAGCTGAGCATTTATATCGGTATACCTTTTTGCCCCAGCCGCTGTTATTACTGTTCATTTCCTGGTGCCATCCTCAAAAATTATCAGCTGGATATGCTTCCCTACATGGATGCTCTTATATTAGAGATGGATATCGTAGGCGATTACCTAGCCCGCAGTGGCTGGCAGGTACAGACTATCTACCTGGGGGGAGGTACCCCTACTGTTTTAACCGATCACGATCTGGAACGAATTTTCAATATGCTGCATCATAAATTTATTTCCGCAGCAACTGTGGAAATGACAACAGAAGCGGGGCGGCCCGATACTTTATCCCTTTCGCGATTGCACTGGCTGCAGCAGGCGGGGGTAAATCGAGTATGTATCAATCCCCAAACCATGAATGATGCGACCCTCCGGAGGATTGGGCGGGGGCACAATGCGCAGATGGTTGTTGAGGCAGTGGGATGGGCCCGTTCAGCTGGGATTAAGCATGTTAATATGGATATTATTGTTGGACTGCCTGGTGAAGACGGTGAACAATTTTTGGACTCGGCTGAAAAAGTCTTGAATCTCAAACCAGATAATATTACAGTACATACCCTGGCTGTAAAAAGGGGATCAGCTATGGCTGAAAAGGAGGGGAAAGGTAACTATCAGGAGCGAATAGCAACCGTAGAGAATGGTGTCAATTGCTGCGAACGAATCATTAAAGAGCATGGTTATAAGCCTTATTACTTATATCGGCAAAAATATATGAAAGCCGGTCTGGAAAATATAGGTTATACGCTGCCAGGCAGTGCCTGTTTATATAATATCCAGATGATAGAGGAGCGTCAGACTATTATAGGCCTGGGCGGGGGAGCCAGCAGCAAGTTCGTTAAAGCTGCAGATTGGACCTTAACCTCTGGCCACAACCCCAAAGACCCCAACAGCTACATAAAAGCAGTGGAAAAGCTGGGCAATTGCAAAGTTGACAAGCTCAGAGCCTTAAACTAGAATTATCCAGAGAAATACATAATTCGGGAGGATAAATAGATGCAGGTAAAAGCCCCCCGGGGTACCTACGATACTATACCGCCTGACTCTTCCAAATGGCAGTACATAGAAAAGATAATACATGATACCGCACGATTATTTGGCTATAGTGAGATTAGGACTCCCATTTTTGAGCATACCGAGCTGTTTGAGCGCGGCGTAGGTGAAACCACCGATATTGTCACCAAAGAGATGTATACTTTCTTTGACAAATCTAACCGCAGCTTGACTCTGCGGCCGGAAGGAACCGCCTCGTGTGTACGCGCCCTAATCGAACACAGCATTTATGGCGGAGTTATGCCGGTGAAATGGTACTATGGCGGACCAATGTTCCGTTATGACCGGCCCCAGACCGGAAGATTCCGTCAATTTCATCAGTTTGGGGTTGAGGCCTTTGGCAGCAACAGCCCCTTTTTGGATGCCGAAGTTATTATACTTCTAGTGAAAATCCTTACCAATCTGGGTCTGGACGATTACGAACTGCACCTAAATTCAGTGGGCTGTCCAGAATGCCGTGAAAGTTATCGGCAAAAGCTCATCGCCCATATGAGTCCGGTAAGAGAAAAGCTTTGTCCGGACTGTCAGGCTCGCTATGAGAAGAATCCGCTGCGAGTCCTGGATTGCAAGGTGAAATCCTGTCATGAGGCTATTAGTGGTTTTCCTTACATATTTGACAGCCTTTGCGACGATTGCCGCGAGCATTATTCACAGGTAAAATCTGCACTCGAATACAACGGAATTAAATATATTCATGATCACAATCTGGTCCGAGGTTTGGACTATTATACCAACACCGCTTTTGAAATTCATATTCCCCAGATTGGATCTCAGAGTGCGGTAGGCGGAGGCGGAAGGTATAATGGGCTGGTTAAAGAGTGTGGAGGCCCGGACCTGCCAGGTATTGGTTTTGCTCTGGGTATGGAGCGATTACTGCTCGCTATAGACAACCTGCCGGAAAAAATGCCGATTGATGTGAGACTGGATGTATTTCTAGTAATATTAGATGAAAAATATAACCACGAGGCCTTAAACGTATTGGAACGCCTCAGGAACGCAGAAATTAGAGCAGATCGGGATTACAATGGGCGCAGTATGAAGGCCCAAATGAAATACGCCGACAAATTAGGCACACGAGTAGTAATTCTTATGGGAGAAGATGAGGTGAACCGCGGTACCTTTACAATCCGTAACATGAACTCCAAGGAGCAGCATGAGGTAGAAACGGCGCAACTGATCCCTGTAATAAAGGATATATTGGCTAGATAGGGAGGATAACGACGTAATGAAGAGGACACACAATGCCACTGATATAAATGTGGGACAGGTTGGGGAGACCGTAACCCTGAATGGCTGGGTGGATTCCCGGAGAGACCATGGCGGGCTTATTTTTATAGATCTGCGGGATCGTTCTGGTATTATCCAGGTTGTATTCAATCCGGAGTTAGATGAAGAAGCCTTTCACCTCGCCGAGAGTGTACGCGGCGAATATGTAGTGGCAGTAAACGGTGAGGTTCGGCCCCGGCCCAAGGATACCGAAAATCCGAACCTGAAAACCGGTAAAGTAGAAATATACGTGCAAAAGATGGAAGTATTAAATACCGCCAAGACTCCTCCTTTCTATATAGAAAATGGAATTGATGTAGATGAATTACTGCGTCTTCGCTACCGCTATCTGGATTTGCGCAGACCGGAAATGAAGGATAATCTCCTCCTGCGTCATCGGGTGGTTAAATCCATTCGGGATTACCTGGATGAAAAGGGCTTTGTTGAGATAGAGACACCTATTCTGGGCAGAAGTACCCCAGAGGGGGCCCGTGATTATCTGGTGCCCAGTCGGATTCATCAAGGAGAGTTCTTTGCCTTGCCTCAATCCCCGCAACAATATAAACAGATGCTGATGGTGGCCGGTATGGAGAAATATTTCCAAATAGCTCGCTGTTTTAGGGATGAGGATTTAAGAGCCGACCGACAGCCTGAATTCACCCAGATGGACTTGGAGATGTCCTTTATAGATGAAGAAGATATCATTGATCTTATTGAGGGAATGATGCCCCGTCTATTCAAAGACGGATGCAATAAAGATATCTCCACGCCGTTTCCTCGGATATCCTATGATGAGGCTATGTTGAAATATGGATCCGATCAGCCGGACCTGCGTTTTGGCTGGGAAATAGTAGATATCACTGAATTAGTTAAGGATGTAGACTTCAAGGTATTTGCCAGTGCGATTGCCGGAGGCGGAGTTGTACGGGCCTTAAATGCCAGAACCTGCGGTTCATTTACTCGCAAAGAGATTGACGACCTGGGCAGAATGGCGGTCGATTTCGGCGCCAAAGGCTTGGCTTGGATTAATGTAACTGAAACCGAATTAAAATCACCTATTATTAAGTTTATAAGTGAAGAAAAGGTTCAGGAAATTCTGCAGGCATTGGATGCCAAGCCTGGTGATTTGCTGCTTTTCGGCGCTGATCGAGCTGACATAGTTGCCCGAGTTCTAGGGGTATTGCGCCTAAATCTAGGGCGGAGGTTAAATCTCTGTGATCCGAACCAGCTTGCCTTTGCTTGGGTGATGGAATTCCCTCTTCTGGAATTTGATACTGAGGAAGAGCGTTATGTTGCTGTTCATCACATGTTCACCGCACCCCGTGTGGAGGACATTCCTTTACTGGAAACTGCCCCTGGAGAGGTGAAGGCTCGGGCCTATGACTTAGTATTAAATGGAGTTGAGATTGGTGGAGGCAGTATACGAATTCACCGTCGGGATTTGCAGGCGAAGATGTTTTCCCTGTTGGGGATGAGTATGGAAGAAGCGATGGGACAATTTGGACACATGCTGGAAGCCTTTGAATATGGAGCCCCGCCTCATGGCGGCGTTGCCTTTGGAATTGATCGCATGATTATGCTTATGGCGGGCAGAGACAGTATCAGGGATGTCATCGCGTTTCCCAAGACCGCGAGCGCAGCCTGCCCTATGACAGATGCGCCCTCAACCGTCAGCCCCAAACAGCTTAGAGAATTGGCTTTAAAACTGCGAGAAGCATAGTAGACAAAGGGGACAGGTCCACTGTCCCTTAGAGTGTCAATAAAGGCAGACCGAGCAAAAAAGTCCAAGAGCAAGGTATTAATGATATTCCGTGATTGAGGCGAATAAGGTATGGGGACACACCCCTTTAGGGAATGTCCCCGTAACAAGTACGTTGATTGAACTGACTATCGTTAATAACGCAGCTATTGGGCTTTTTTGACGGTCTGAGGGAACAGTGGACCTGTCCCCTCTATCCAGATAATGACATCTGCATTTTATTGAAGCAGGGAACGTTCTGTGGTATCATCTTATTAAACAGAATATCCCTGCTGTTCACGTGAATAGTCGTTTAGTTTTTGCCAACACAAAAACTATGGGAGTTCGGCCTTCATATATGACTTGCAAGCCCAATTATCTGGGACACATAAAGTATATGAGAGAACACCCACCTGCTTTGCAGGTTAAAACTCGCGGCGCCACGGATCAGTGGGGCTTTTTTTATCAAATTCCTCAATCTTCGAATGAGGAGTTTGATAAAAAAAGCTCGCGGTGCGATGCACACAAAACGCGAAGGGAAGGCGCTCTAGCGCCCGCGTTTTGGCGCTTAATTGGCAAGCGCTCATTGAATTTATTATATTTGATGACAATCCCAACTAATTAAGTATAATTATATTTAATCGACATTCTGCAATTTTATTATAAACATCGAGTTATTGCAGGAATAAAGTTGGGAGGAGTAATATAATGTTATATTGGGATCGAGAAAAAGAATGTATGCCCCGGGAGGAACTGCAAGAATTGCAGCTAAGAAGGCTCAAAGAGACTGTTTATCGGGTTTATTCCTTTGTTCCCGCCTATAGGGCCAAAATGGATGCAGTCGGGGTTAAACCCCAGGATATAAAAAGTCTGGCGGATCTTCAATATCTGCCATTTCTGACTAAACAAGATTTCCGTGACAATTATCCCTTCGGTCTGCTGGCCACTCCTATGCGAGATGTAGTCAGAATTCAGTCTTCATCCGGAACTACTGGTAAACCTACTGTAGCTGGATATACAAGAAACGACATTGAAACCTGGGCACAGCTGATGGCCAGATGCTTAACCAGCGCAGGTGCCACCCGTGATTCAGTGATTCAAATTACCTGGGGATATGGGCTCTTTACAGGAGGACTGGGGGGCCATTACGGAGCAGAAAAGATAGGAGCGGCAGTTCTCCCGGCTTCGGGTGGAAACACCAAGCGTCAGGTTCAGCTGATGCATGATTATGGCGTAACGATGCTGGGCTGCACACCTTCTTATGCTCTGGTTATTTATGAAGAATTCCTGAACATGGGCTTGGATCGTTCAGAATTCAAATTCAAATCGGGAATATTCGGAGCGGAACCCTGGTCGGAAAACATGCGCAAAGAGATCGAGAGTAAATGGGAAATCGATGCCTATGATGTTTATGGCATGACTGAGTTGGTCGGTCCTGGGGTGGCCATAGATTGTGATTACAAGCAGGGACTGCATCTGGCCGAAGACCATTTTATTGCTGAGATTATTGATCCTGATACCGGTGAAGTACTGCCCGAAGGCAGTCATGGAGAACTGGTAATAACTTCTTTGACCAAAGAAGCGCTGCCAATCATACGTTATCGTACCAGAGATTTGACCTCTATAAACTATGAAAAATGCGACTGCGGAAGGACTCACGGGCGAATTCAAAAAATCCTGGGACGCTCGGACGACATGTTGATTATCCGTGGAGTTAATGTATTTCCTTCTATGGTAGAAAGTATTTTATTGCAGATACCGGGGATTGAGCCGCAGTATCAATTGATAGTGGAGCGCAAGAATAATTTGGACCGGCTGGAAGTCCAGGTCGAGGTTTCAGACAAAGTATTCAGCGATGAAGTGAGAAAAATGGAAGAACTGGAAGCCACGATCCACCGCGAACTGAACAGTGGATTAGGAATAGCCGTAAAAGTTCGCTTGGTTGAACCCAAAAGCATCGAACGAAGTGAAGGCAAGGCGAAAAGGATTATTGACAATAGACAAATATAGGAGGGATATGAAATGGCAAAACAGATATCAGTATTTTTAGAGAATAAGTCCGGTCGGTTAGCTCACGTAACTAAGGTATTAGGTGATGCCGGTATTAACATTCGGGCTCTTTCCATAGCAGACACCTCTGATTTTGGTATCCTCCGCCTAATCGTAAATGATCCGGTCAAGGCCTACAGAATCCTTAAAGAAGAGGGTTTTACGGCAAGCGAGACCGAAGTGATTGCTGTTAGCATGCCTGATTCGCCCGGGGGATTGGCCGCCGTTTTGGATCAGATGTCAGAAGAGAACCTTAATATAGAATACCTATATGCATTCCTGGGAATGAAAGATAACGAAGCACTGGTTGTTTTCAAAGTTGAAGATATAGCGAAAGCGAAAACTTCTTTTAATAACAAAGGTATTAAATTTATGGAAGAACAGGATCTTTACCAGCTTTAACTTAAGAGGCGTCTGGCTTAACACGGCGATTAACAAACTAATGTTATGGCGGAATTTCACCTATGGGCCAGATAAATAATATAACTAACAAGAAAATGCCGGAAAGCATTGCACCAAATAGAGGGATTGCCGGTTACTGATTTTAATAATGCTTGATTGAAAAAATGGGTCGTTCTTATCTATATCTTACCAAGGTATAGGCAAGTTTGACCCATTTTCTTTTTATAAGCTTTTTAGCCTTTTTATACATTATTGCGATCTTTTTATTCGGGATTTGACTTTAAAAGATTGAGCAGATATATATTGCCGCTATTTATCGAAAAAACTAGATTATGCGGATAGTTATTATTTTCACAAAGAAGGGATATAGTTTTTGCTAATAGAATATGGTGGAGAGAAGTGGAGCGAAGTGGAGCGCAGACCCAAAAATATTACCAAAGGAAGTAGAATTAATGTTCTTGGGAGAATATCAGCATTCTTTGGATACTAAGGGAAGAATAATCGTTCCGTCCAAGTTTCGTGAGGAACTTGGTGCCAGATTCATTGCTACAAAGGGTCTGGACAACTGTTTATTCCTTTATCCAATGGATGAGTGGCATACAATCGAAGAGAAGCTTAGACTGCTTCCTTTCACCAGAGCAGACGTTCGTTCTTTTGCGCGTTTCTTTTTCTCCGGTGCTTCAGAAGTGGAAATTGACAGACAAGGGAGAATACTCCTGCCTCCTAATTTAAGGGAGTATGCTGGAATAGAAAAAGACCTGACTATTATTGGGGTCGGCGCCCGGGTGGAGATTTGGGCTAATGAAAACTGGGCACAATATAACCAAGCGGCGCAGTCTTCATATGAGGCAATCGCTGAAAACCTAGTTGGACTAGGGATTTAGGAGTGAAAATAATTTGCATCGACCCGTATTATTACAGGAAACTATAGATAATCTGATTACTAATCCTCATGGGACTTATGTTGACTGTACCCTGGGCGGCGGGGGACACCTGCGTTATCTGGCGGAGAACCTGGCAGCCGATGCTACAGTGATTGGATTAGATAAAGACACCGATATTTTAGAGCAGACCCGTGTATATTTGGAAGGACTAAATGTCACTTTGATTCAGTCAGATTTCAAATATTTAAAACAGGTGCTGCAGGATTTAGAAATTGACCTTGTTGATGGGATAATGATGGATTTAGGCGTATCATCATTTCAACTTGATACTGCCGAGCGAGGATTTAGCTTTCACGAAGATGCTTTGCTGGATATGCGCATGAACCGTGATCAATATTTAACTGCGGGGGATATTGTGAATAATTATGATGAAGATGAAATCACCGATATTCTTTTCAAATATGGAGAAGAAAAATATGCCCGCAGTATAAGTAAGGCCATTGTAAGCTGCCGGGAGAAAAAATCTATTGAAAGCACTCTGGAACTTGCAGATATCATTAAAGGGGCTGTGCCAGCCAAGTATCGCCGAGAAAAACACCCAGCCCGCAAAAGCTTTCAGGCACTCCGTATAGCAGTTAACGACGAGTTAGGGGCCTTGCGGGATGTATTGCCGCAGGCAGTTGAGGTTCTAAGGCCGGGGGGAAGGCTGTGCGTGATAAGCTTTCATTCTCTGGAGGACCGTATAGTAAAGCAGTTTATCCAGGAACAATCAAAAACATGTACCTGTCCGCCGAGTTTCCCAATTTGTATTTGCGGACAAAAACCACCGCTCCAGATGATAAAGCGTAAACCGATTGTAGCCAGTGCCGAGGAATGCGAAAATAATCCTCGCGCAAGAAGTGCCAAATTGAGGGTGGCGGCAAGAATATAGTTCTAAAGTCTAGGGAGGTTTAATAATATGCTACAAGCGGAATCCAGTTGTGCAAGAGAATGGAGAGTTCCGGATTTACCGGATACAATTACCAGTGGAAGAATTATCAAGAAAACTGTTCATAAAGTAAATAATAAGCGTAAATTGTTTATAAAAACTGGGTTTTCAATATTCGGTTTCTCATTATTGCTGGTTTTTTTATGTATCAAAAGTGCAACCTTAGGTTATCAGATTGAGAATCTGGAGAAGGATATACAAGGTTTAGAAACAGCCAATCATCGTCTGGAGTTCCAAATAGCAGAAAAGAGCTCACTCGCAAGAGTTGCCCAGGTTGCAGTTGCTGACCTCGGTATGTATAAGCCGGATAGTAAGACATCGATAGCGATGGACGTTAAGGCAGAACCGATTCAGGTAGCCAGTGTAGCAGCGACCACTACAGATGATAAGAATATTAGTCAAAAGGTATTAAATATAATGTATAGCAGCCTGTCTCGTTTAGCCCAAAATAGCAACTAATAGATTAAGATGAGGTGGCATATATATGCAAACTGCCGGTTTGCTTTTGAGAAAGCGTATAGCAACGCTTTTTTTCTTATTTACCATCGGTTTCTGCCTTCTAGGAGGCCGGATCTTCTGGGTTCAGTTCGTAAAAGGGGCTGAATTATCAGAGATGGCTACTCAGAACCGGATGCGGGATGTACCAGTAGAATCAAAGCGGGGAATTATTTATGACCGCAATGGTCATGAGTTGGCTATTTCAATCAGTGCCGATTCTGTTTATGCGATTCCCGCCGAGATAGGCCGCTCCAAAAGGCAGGAGGAAGTTGCCCAGAAACTGGCCCAGGTTTTGGGGATGGATCAAGCCGCTCTTTTCAAGCGAATTACCGCCAGTAGTTCTTTTGAGTGGATAAAGCGCCAAATAACTCCGGAACAAGCCCAAAAGATCAGGGATATGAATCTGCCGGGGATAGACTTAACCGAAGAGAGCCGCCGGTTTTATCCCAAAGGAACCCTGGCCGCCCATGTTCTGGGGATATCAGGAACCGATAATACCGGATTGGAAGGAATAGACTTCTTCTATAATGATCTAGTTGGCGGGACCAAAGGACGTATCGTGATTGAGCATGATGCGGCCGGACGTGAGATTCCTGAGGCCACTCACAAATTTATTGCACCTGTGGATGGGGGAAATCTGGTTCTGACTATTGACGAGACCATTCAATATATTGCCGAACGGGAACTGGATAAGGTCTTCAAAGAAAGGCAAGCTAAAAGTGCAGCCGCCATAGTTATGGACCCGAAAACAGGGGAAATTCTGGCTATTGCCTCCCGGCCCACCTTTGATCCCAACAATTTTGGGGCTGCCCCTGCCAGCAGCCGCAGAAATTTTGCCATAAATGATTCGTATGAACCGGGCTCAACCATGAAGATAACTACTTCTGCCATGGCTCTGGAAGAAAATGTTGTAAATCGCAACACCCAATTCTTTTGTTCTGGATCTGTAAAAGTAGGCAAAGAGACAATTGGCTGTCCCAACCAGAAGGCTCACGGCCAGCAGACTTTTGCCGAGATTGTGGAGAACTCCTGCAACGTGGCTTTTGTCAAAGTGGGTTTGGACCTAGGTATAGAAAAATACTACAAATATCTAAACGGCTTTGGTTTTGGTCAATTGACCGGAATAGATCTTCCTGGAGAAGCGAAAGGGATTCTGGTACCTCAGGCACGAGCTAAACAAATTGACCTGGCCACGATGGCTATGGGGCAGGCCAACGCAGTAACCCCCATACAGCTAACCACTGCTGTAGCAGCAGTGGCCAATGGTGGTAAGTTGATTAAACCCCATTTGTTGAAAGAGGTTATTGATGGCAACGGTAACGTAATTAAAACCAATGAACCAGAAATGGTCAGACAGGTTATTTCTGAAACCACGGCCAAAGAATTATGCGACATACTTGAGGGGGAAGTGACCAATGGAACTGGCCGCAATGCCTATATTGAAGGTTACCATGTAGGGGGCAAGACTGGTACTGCCCAAAAGATTGCGCCGGGGGGAGGTTATCTGGCGGATGAATATGTAGCTTCATTCATTGGTTTGGCCCCTTCCGACGATCCCCGCTTAGTTTGCATGGTAGTAGTGGATGCTCCCAAGGGCTATCCATACTATGGTGGCTGGGTCGCTGCTCCTGCTGCCCGGGAAATATTAAATGATTCATTGCATTACTTGCAAGTTCCTTTACGGCAAGAAAACGGTCAACAGATAAAGGCAGAGGATGAGAAAGTGATAGTACCCGATGTGGTAAATCTGCCTTTGTCGGAAGCTTTAGCCAGTATTAACGGAAGAGGTTTTCAGGTCAAGGTCAATGGTACTGGGAATATTGTATGGCAGCAGACTCCCCGGGCACTAAGTAAATTAACTAAAGGCTCTCAGGTTATAATATATATGTCTCCATTTGAGAAAGGCAAACAAGATGGCGAAGTCACTGTGCCCGATTTACAAGGAAAATCAATGAAGGAAGTGGCCCGAATCCTATCTGAATTGGGCCTGCACCTGCTTCCCGAAGGATATGGTATTTCCTCTGGACAGTCGCCTGAAGCGGGCAAAATAGTCACCAAAGGTTCGACTATCAAGGTTCGTTTCCAACCCCTGAGTGAATAATAACCCAAAAGAGTGAGAAACTAGTACACTGTCAATCCTAAGTCTGTATATTATTTGCCCTGACAAATTTTTACAGGCAAGGCGGAGGATTGAGTAATACTGGACGTATTGCTACCCACGACAACACAGTCATGCGGAAATTTGACCGACAAGAAGATATAGAATTAGGGTTGACAGGGTACCTGAGGTCTCAGGAAAGGGGGAATAGATTTTGGAGCTGGGAAAAATAATGCAGGGTATCGATTATGAATTGATCATAGGTAAATTGAATCAAGACATTAGCGGGATCTGTTATGACTCCAGGAAAGTAAAACCGGGCAACCTGTTTATATGCATCCCGGGATACAAAACTGACGGACATGAATTCATAGAGCAAGCCTTAAGCAAAGGGGCAACAGCTCTGTTAATGGAAAGAGAAATGCTTGTCAGTACTGAAGCAGCTGTAATGCTAACTGCCGATTGCAGAAAAGCTATTCCGGTTGCAGCCTCCAATTTTTACGATCAGCCTTCCCACCATATAAAAGTTATCGGAGTTACCGGAACCAATGGTAAAACAACCACCACCCATTTGATTAAAGCGATTCTGGAGGAAGAGGGTGCCAGGGTCGGTATCATGGGTACACTCTATGCCCGCATGGGAGCTGTGGAAAAGAAATTAAGCAATACTACACCTGAATCGGTGGACATTGAAGAGTTTCTGAGTCTTGTACAGCGCGAAAAGGGGGAGTATATGGTTATGGAAGTATCCTCCCATTCCCTTGACATGGGCAGGGTGGATAAAATACATTTCCACGCCGCCGTATTCACCAACCTGACTCAGGATCATCTGGATTATCATCGGACCATGGATAATTACATGGAATCCAAATTGAAATTGTTTAGTAACCTGACCAAGGAAGAGGGATATTTTGCGGTGATAAACGCTGATGACCCGGCAGCGCAGTCCTTTATGAAAGCCAGCGGGTCAAACTATTACAGTTATGGAATAACTGAAGAAGCAGATGTAAAAGCCGTTAATCTGAGGTTTAGCCTTAAAGGCAGTCAGTTTACAGTAATTCATCAGGGGAACAGTTTCGATATTAATATGAAATTAATTGGTCGTTTTAGTATATATAATGCATTAGCGGCCATTGCCTATGCCCTGGGTGAAGGGATTGATCCAGCCATTATTAAAAACGCGCTGGATAAGGTTGAAGGCGTAGCCGGCAGGTTTGAACAGGTGGATTTGGGCCAGGACTTTACAGTCATAATAGACTACGCGCATACCCCAGATGGGTTGGAAAACATCTTGCGCACCGGCCAAGAGATTCTGGAGAATCGTATGATTACAGTTTTTGGCTGTGGGGGCGACCGAGATAAAACGAAAAGACCACTTATGGGTAAAATAGCGGCACTTTACAGTGACTTCTGTATCGTAACATCTGACAATCCGCGCAGTGAAGAACCGGAAGCAATAATTGACGATATTATCCCTGGTTTAATGGAAGTGGAAAACTCGCATTATGCCAAAATAGTTGACAGGCTAGAAGCTATTCATCAAGCCATTTGCCTGGCTAAAAAAGGTGACCTGGTGATTATTGCGGGCAAAGGGCATGAAACCTATCAGTTGGTCAAGGACCAGGTGTTAGATTTTGATGATAAGAAAGTAGCAGCCGAATTCTTGAGAGGAAAAATCGATTCATGAGATTAGCTTTAGATTTTGTAATCGAGAGCATGAATGGAAACCTGCTGGCAGGCAACAATTCCAGCTGGGCAGAGGGGGTCAGCACTGACTCTCGAAAAGTAAAACCCGGTGAGTTGTTTTTTGCTTTGCAAGGTGATAATTTCGACGGGCATGATTATATCAGCAAAGTATGGGAGGCGGGGGCGGCAGCAGTAATAGTGTCAAATCCCAATAAGGCATTAGCAACCGAACCCGCCGGAGCAGTAATCCAGGTCAAGAATACTCTGGAAGCTCTGCAGAAATTGGCTGGAAAGTACCGACAATTATTCGACATTCCGATAGTGGCAGTGACCGGCAGTGTTGGCAAAACCACCACTAAGGATATATTGGCTGAATGTCTGGCCCCGCTTTTCAAAACCTTAAAAACTCAAGGTAATTTTAATAATGAAATTGGACTGCCATTAACTCTGATGAATCTGGAAAGGGAACATGGGGCTGCAGTAGTAGAAATGGGCATGAGTACCCCGGGTGAAATTGCCCGTCTGGCCGAAATAGTTAAGCCTACCTATGCTATCATTACTAATGTTGAACCGGTTCACCTTGAGACGATGGGTAGCTTAGAAAATATAGCCCTGGCAAAATGTGAGGTATTGCCTTATATTTCCCCGGATAAATTCGTACTTATTAATGGCGACAGTGAATTGCTGAACCAAACGGCGTGCAATTTTATAGTCCCTCAATTCAAATTTGGCTATAACCCAAACTGTGATATTCAGGTTTTGCATGTCGAAACGGTCACAGATGGGATAAATGTAAGCATAAGATTGCTGGGTAAGGATAACATTTACCATTTTCCGATTCCAGCTAAACAGCTGGCATTGAATTTGGCGGCGGCAGTGGCTGCTGCTTATCTAATGGGAGTAAGCATTGAAGATATTAAGAAGAGTTTAACTAATTACCGGCCTAGCGGAAATCGGCTCAATATTACGGACTTGCCGGCCGGAGGCTTGGTTATTAATGATACATACAATGCCAATCCGGTGTCCATGATGGCCGCACTTGAGGTATGCAAAGATCTGAGCGCAGGGCGGCGGGCTATTGCAGTGCTGGGAGATATGTTAGAATTGGGTGATTATGAAGTTGAAGGGCATATGCAGGTAGGTGAGAAGGCAGCTGAACTAAAGCTGGATATGCTGGTAACAATTGGAGAACGGGCTGCATATATTGGGCAAGGCGCCATTTTAGATGGAATGCCGACTGATAAGGTTATCCACTTTAATAATCAGGAGGAGAGTCTTCCCTGGTTAAAGACCTGGGTCGGACACCAGGAGGTTGTTCTATTTAAGGGTTCGCGAGGCATGGAACTAGAAAAATTAGTAAGTAAATGGTTGGCATAGCGAACTTCGGAGGGATCATGAATGCATGAATATATTGTAAACACCTTTTTTGCAGCCGGAGCTGCAGTATTGATATCACTGGCCATGGGGCCATTTATGATTCCCTTTCTCACTCGCCTGAAAGTGGGACAGAGTATAAGGGAAGATGGGCCCCAAGGACATTATATTAAGGCGGGGACTCCTACCATGGGCGGGATTATCATCATCACTGCTATTATGGTGGCCAGTTTTCTATTTGCGGGCAGCAGTAAGGAAGTGCTTACTGCGGTATTGGTGATGTTGGCTTTTGGTGGGATTGGCTTTTGGGATGATTACATAAAGGTAGTTTTAAAGCGATCTCTCGGCTTGCGGGCTCGGGAAAAGCTTATCCTTCAATTATTAGCAGGTCTAATATTTGGTTTGCTGCTGGTCTATTATTTAGGACGAGGCACGGAAATAATCATTCCATTTACTGGAACGGTTATAGACCTCGGTTATTTTTATTTTCCATTTGTAATCGTGGTTTTGATGTCAAGCACTAATGGTGCTAATCTAACTGATGGACTGGATGGTCTGGCGGCGGGAGTAACATTTTTTATCGCTGTTGCTTTGGGATTAGTTTGCATCATGACCAACCATGGCAATTTATTAATATTCAGCGGCGCCCTGGCTGGCGCGTGTGCAGGATTCCTGTTTTTCAACCGTCATCCGGCAAGGGTTTTTATGGGAGATACCGGTTCCATGGCGTTGGGCGGCGCTGTAGGTGCAGTGGCAGCTATAAGCAAGTCGGAGATCGCCCTGGTAATTATTGCGGGAGTATATGTGATTGAAACATTAAGTGTAATTATACAAGTGATTTCCTTCCAGGCCACCCGAAAAAGGATATTTTTGATGGCCCCATTACATCATCACTTTGAATTGAAAGGTTGGAAGGAGTCAATGATAGTAAAACGCTTCTGCTGGTTGTCACTTTTCTTTGTTATTCTGGGTTTATTAGGATTTAAGAGTATTGGATAGGGGCGGAGACATGTACTATTTAGGAAAGAAAATTATGTTGATTGGTTTAGCCAGGAGCGGTACGGCAGCGGCGGTTGCTCTGCATAAAAGAGGCGCTCTGCTAACTGCCTATGATGCTAAAGAGCGGGAAAAAATCGAGCCAGAGATAAAGCAACTGGAAGAGATGGGAGTTACTGTTTTTGCAGGAGTGTATCCACCCATAACCAAAGAAAGCTTGGATATGATGGTGGTCAGTCCCGGTGTACCTTTAGATATCGTTCCCGTTCAGGAAGCCTATAAGTTGGGGATTCCGGTGATTGGTGAATTGGAATTGGCCTATCGCCTAAAATCAGAGCGGGTAGAAATGTATGCCGTTACAGGTACCAATGGTAAAACTACTACCACGGCCTTATTACACGATATTTTGGAAAAAGACGGACGTAATGCTGCTGCCGGCGGTAATATAGGTGTAGCCCTTTGCAGTTTGGTTGATGCGATGGAAGCAGGGGTAATCGCTGTTGAAGTGTCCAGCTTTCAACTGCAGACCGTCCAATATTTTCGGCCGCATATTTGTGCTGTTTTGAACATTACCCCCGATCACCTTGATCGGCATAAAACCATGGAGGAATATGTCAGAACCAAAAGCAATATTTTTAGACTGCAAACTCCGGATGATTATCTTATTCTCAATTATGAAGATGAACAGGTACGCGAGTTTAAAAACTGGACCAAATCCAAGGTTGTATATTTTTCTGCGGAGAGAACCCTCGCAGAGGGTGTATATGTCGATGGAAATTGGATTTGCATAACCTGGAATGGGAAAAAGGAACATCTGGCTCCACTGGGTGACATTCTCCTGCGTGGCAAACATAACCTGGAAAACATTCTGGGTGCCGTTGCAATGGCCTGTATGGCCGGGGTCAGCGGCCCGGTTATTTGCCGGTCACTGAGCACTTTTAAAGGTGTACGGCACAGACTGGAAGAGGTAGCTATACATAAAGGAGTTGTCTACATTAATGATTCCAAGGGCACAAATCCTGACTCTACTATTAAAGCAATTGAATCCTTTAATCAGCCGATAGTCCTTATCGCCGGGGGGCGAGCCAAAGGAGGAGATTACTCTCAGGTAGCCAGCCTGATAGCCAGTAAGGTTAAAGAACTAGTATTGGTAGGCGAGGCCAAAGAACTGTTAAAAAGTGCAGTAATGGATTATTCCTTCAGGAATATACATGAGGTAGAAGATTTCGATTCAGCCGTTTACAAGGCCAGTGAAATTGCCGAGCCTGGGGATGTGGTTTTACTTTCGCCAGCCTGTGCCAGCTGGGACATGTTTCCTAGCTATGAACATCGCGGCGACCTGTTTTGCGAACTGGTAGCCAAAATAATGGCAAGTGATAAAGACGAGGGCTGATCGGGAAGGGGGAGTGAGAAGTGAGGCTCAAGAAAGGGCCGCCTGATTTTGTGTTGTTTATTACGACCCTTACATTATTAGGAATCGGTCTGGTCATGGTTTTCAGTTCCAGTGCCGTAACCGCCAATGTGAACTACGGCGATGCCTACTATTTCTTTAAGAAACAGCTTGTTTGGGCGGTAATCAGCGTGGTTGCCATGGTGGTGGTAATGAAACTTAACTTCTTGCGGCTGAAAGATCTCGCTATTCCACTGGTGGTCTTTTCGATTATATGCTTAATATTGGTTGTTACTCCCTTAGGAATGGATGTTAAAGGATCAAGCCGCTGGTTTAATTTTGGCTTTTTTCGCTTTTCACCCTCTGAGCTGGCTAAAATAGCCATAGTAATGTTTTTTGCCCGGGCTCTGGAGATAAAATTGGATAAAATCTCCTCTTTAACCAAAGGCGTATTGCCGTTTTTGGCGATGCTGACGGTTGTATGCGGTTTAATTATGCTGCAGCCAGATCTGGGGACTGCCTTTACGATCGCCGGAACATTGTTCTTTATGCTTATGATAGCTGGTGCTCAATGGATTCATCTGGGTTTAATAACTTTGAGCGGTGTTGTAGCAGTAGCAGCGGCAATTATTTTTGAGCCCTATCGCATGGAGCGGGTTACTGCTTTTTTAAACCCTTGGAAATATGCAAGTGATGAAGGATTTCAAACCATCCAATCCCTGTATGCACTGGGATCAGGTGGACTGTTCGGGATGGGGTTGGGGAGAAGCCGACAGAAGTTTTTCTACCTCCCCGAACAACATACCGACTTTATATTTGCTATACTTGGTGAAGAATTGGGATTTATTGGGGCCAGCTTGGTTGTCGCTTTGTTTTTGCTTTTTGCATGGAGAGGGTTTAAAATTGCTATTAATGCACCAGATAATTTCTCCCGGCTTTTGGCAGCCGGAATTACGGTTCTGATAACCTTTCAGGCAGCCATCAACATAGGCGTGGTATCAGGAGCGTTACCAGTAACGGGGATAACCCTTCCATTTATTAGCTACGGTGGAACCTCTTTACTTTTTACCATGATCGGTGTGGGTTTATTATTAAACATATCGCGATATAGCTCGCAGAACTGAGGTGCACTGGTGAAAATAATTCTTACTGGAGGAGGAACAGGCGGACATATATATCCTGCCTTAGCAATTGCCAGTGAATTGAAGCAAAGGATACCATCGGTCGAGTTATTATATGTAGGAACTGCGAGGGGCATGGAGAGTAAAATAGTACCACCGGTAGGAATACCTTTTAAAACCATTGATATAATCGGTATAGACCGTACATCAATGCTCAAAGCCAGCAAAACCTTAATTAAGTTTCCTTTCAGCTTCTTCCAAGCACGTGATATCATTAAAGAATTCCAGCCCAATATCATCGTTGGTACGGGAGGATATGTATCTTTTCCTGTGGTTTTGGCAGGTACTTTCATGGATATCAAGACCGTTATTCATGAACAGAATGCCATTCCTGGGTTAGCTAACCGCAATCTGGCACGCAGAGTTAATTGCGTACTGCTAACCTTTGAAGAAGCTCGTAAATATTTAGATGCCAAAAAAATCAGACTAACCGGATTGCCAGTCCGCCGTGAAATTATGGCGTTAGATCGTCAGAAATACAGGTCTGCAGGTGAACCTGCAGAATTTACGCTGTTGGCTTTTGGAGGGAGTCTGGGCGCCAGCAGCATTAACCATGCCATGTTGACCATAGTTGAACGTTATCGCAACGAACGCATCAAGCTCATATGGATAACTGGCCAAGCCGGGTATGAGGATATGCAATACACCCTATCTAAGAAAATTGATGTTAAATCTCTGCTATGTAGTTTAACTATGGTCCCATATATGTATAATATGGAAGAGGCTTTAGCTATTGCAGATTTGGCTGTATGCAGGGCAGGTGCCAGTACGGTGTGCGAACTCGAATTACTTGGTGTACCCGCCATCTTTGTGCCTTACCCCTATGCAGCGGAAAACCATCAGGAGAAAAATGCGCGGGCGTTAGTTGAAAAAAACGCCGCTGAAATGGTAATCGATGAATTCCTGGATGGGGAAACTTTATTCAATAAAATTGAAAAACTTAGGAATGACCGTCAGAAGCTGCAGAAAATGGGGGAGAATATGTTAAAAGAATCTCGGCCCAATGCTTTAAAAGATATAGTCGATGAAATCCTGGCAGTAGCCAAATAATTCAACTTTCCCGTAAATGGATAATGGACAAAGAACCGATAGACGCGGATAACACTGACCCTTCGGGCGCGGATTATCGCGGACTTCTTATCTTTTTTGGATACCGGGGATATTGGCCATTGTATAAATGCTAATTGGTAGCCAACTCGGCTTACTACAGTCATATTTTGTTTGCAGTATTTTGGGGTTAAATTTATTAATTAAAAAATCAGCGTCAGTCCGCGCCCGAAGGGTCAGCGATAGTCAGCGTCTATCGTTCCTCTTCTTCTAGCGCTTCTTGAGTTAAAGATTAATGTTAAAATTAAGGGCCTATTTAAGGGACAAGCCACTATACGTTTTGTAACCACTTTTATTAATTGGGCATACTATAAATTGTATCCCCGGGTTAAAAGAGAACAAGGAGATGAGTAAATGACCGCAATATCAGGGCAATGGGTTCATATGGTAGGGATCGCAGGTGCTGGGATGAGCGGAATAGCCAGGGTCCTTCGTGAACAGGGTGCCAGGGTTAGCGGTTCCGACCTGCAAATTAATGGAATTACAAATAATCTTGAAAACATAGGGGTGCAGGTTTATGCGGGTCATTCATCCTCCAACCTTAAGGAAGGGGTTGATTTATTAGTAATCTCCTCAGCTATTCCTGCCGATAACGTGGAAGTTCAGGCAGCCTTAGCCCTAAATATTCCTGTGATTAAGAGAGGGCAGATGCTGGCTCGTATGGTGAATACTCACCAGGGCCTGGCAGTTGCGGGCGCGCACGGCAAAACAACGACGACTTCAATGTTATATTCAGCCCTGGCAGGATGTGGTTTAGATCCTACCTTAATTGTAGGCGGGGAAATACAAGGTACTCAGCTAAACGCTCGCCTGGGCCAAAATGAATTTTTTGTGGTTGAAGCAGATGAAAGCGATGCATCCTTTCTGGATATAAAACCTTATATAGCTATAGTTACGAATATTGAGAATGATCATATGGATTTCTATGAGTCTATGGACCGGATGCAGGATGCTTTTACGCAGTTTCTGAATCAAGTTACACCGGATGGTTTTGCCCTGCTTTATGGGGGAGACAAAAATATACAGAAAATTAAGAATAGTATATCAGCCAGGACCTTAATATACGGCGAAGACAACAGTTACGATTATTGCCTCATGAATTGGAAACCCAGCGGCATGGGCTCTATTTTTGATGTATACTGCCATGGCCGCTATCTCGGCCAACTGGAATTATCCATCCCCGGTAAACACAATGCCTTGAATGCCCTGGCCGCAACTGCGGTTGCCATGGAATTAGGACAGAATTTTAATCAGGTCAAAGCTGCTCTACAGAGTTTCCCGGGAGCTAAACGACGCTTTCAGGTGGTTGCTGTTATTGGCAAAAAGATCATTGTGGATGATTATGCTCACCATCCTACTGAAATCAAAGCTACCATCGAGGGAGCGCGGCAATTTCATCAAGGCCGGTTGATGGTAGTTTTTCAGCCCCATCGCTATTCACGCACCAAATTACTAGCCGAACAATTCGGTACTTCGTTTCTGCAAGCTGATCTGGTAGTAATTACAGATATCTACTCAGCCGGAGAAAATCCTCTGGTAGATATTTCTGGTGAGTTGGTCTATCGGGCGGCACGGAATGCTGGGTGCAATGTGGTCTATATTCCAACGACGGATGAAGCTGAAGAATTCATTCTTAAAGAATTACAGGATGACGACCTGCTTATCACCATGGGGGCTGGAGATATATGGAAATTAGGGGTTAACATCGCCGAAAGACTTACTGCATCGCTCCCGGTGGCCTAATCCTGGTGGAGGTGTTATTTTGGAAAAATTACTGGTAAGAGGGGGTACTGCCTTAAAGGGGCAGGTGGAAATAAGCGGCTCCAAGAACGCCATTCTCCCCATCATGGCTGCCAGTTTAATGAGTTCAGGAGAAGTTGTATTAAACGGAGTTCCTGAACTGGAAGACATAAGTGTTATGTCTGAAGCATTAACCATTCTCGGAGCAAAAGTTAAACGGGAAAATAACGTGCTTATTATAGATGGAAGATTAGTAGATAGCTGCGAACTCCCTGAATATGTATCGCGACGCATGAGAGCTTCCAATTTGGTAATGGGAGCTTTGCTGGGCCGGTTTAAACATACCCGGGTGGCCTATCCAGGCGGGTGCGCGATAGGTTCACGACCCATGGATCTTCATATTAAAGGCTTTAGAAACATGGGTTATGAAATTACTGAAGAACATGGATTAATGGTAGGTAAAGCGGTTTGTGCCGGAGGGAAAGAGACGATGCTTGATGTTCCCAGTGTAGGAGCCACAGAGAACATTATGATGGCAGCCGCAATGACTCCCGGAACGACTATTATCAGAAATGCCGCACGCGAACCGGAAATTGTAGATCTGCAAAATTTCCTGAATCGGATGGGTGCTTGCATAAAAGGTGCTGGGCTGGATACAATCCGCATAGAAGGAGTCGAAACGCTTGGGAGTGTTGAGCATAGCGTAATTCCTGACCGCATTGAGGCAGGTACATTTATGGTTGCTGCTGCAATCAGCCGGGGAGATGTATGGATAGAGAACATAGTATCTGAGCATTTACAGCCACTGGTTGCCAAACTCAATGAGGTAGGGGTAGAGATTGTACCCTGGTCAGGTGGAATTCGCGTTGTTGGTAAACAGAACTATTGTCCTACTGATATTAAGACCATGCCTTATCCGGGGTTTCCAACCGACATGCAGGCCCAAATGATGACACTATTGGCCACTATAGAAGGAACTAGCGTAATTGTTGAAACAATTTTTGAAAATCGTTTTATGCATGTTCCCGAGCTCAGACGTATGGGTGCTGACATTAAAGTTGAGGGCCGGGTGGCCATTATTAAGGGTAATCATAACTGGGAAGGTGCATGTGTGGAGTCTACCGACCTAAGAGCGGGAGCTGCTCTCATACTGGCCGGCCTTTATGCGCGGGGAGAAACCCATATCGGGAAACTCGAACACATTGATCGAGGTTATGAAAAAATCCATGAAAAGCTTAAAAATATTGGAGCGGATGTGAAAAGGATTTCGGTGTCATAAACCACCGAAATCCTTTTTTGTTGCCTTCATTATATTTACATAACGTGTTATAATTTGCTCTATGGATGTTAGTTTTAAGGGATTGAAGGGAAAGACTGTGCGCCCGAAAAGATCTGTCAATAAATTCAGAGTAGCATTGTTATTTTTCATATTGCTTTTATCCGTTTATCTGTTCCTGCACAGTTCTATTTTTAATGTTTCTCAAATTGAAGTTATTGGTAATAATAAGGTATCCAAGGAGGAGGTCATAGCTCTCTCGGGTCTGTCGCCGGGAATAAATATATTTGGATTTAACGAAACTGCTTGTTCCCAGGCCATTGAAGTACATCCCATGATCAAGAATGCCGAAATAGAACGTAAACTTATTAAAACCATAGCTATCAAGATAAATGAAAGACAGATATGGGCCTTGATTCCATATAGTGATTTATTTCTATGCATTGATGATACCGGAATCTGTTTCGATAAACTCAATCATACTACTGTTGATAACATACCAATTATAACTATGGATAAAATACCGGAATTTGTTAATCTAGGACAGGCAGTGAACACTCAGGCTACTGAAATGGTGAAACAGGTATGGAAGGCGCTTCCCGCCGATGAACAGAAGATAATATCTGAGTTCCATTATTCGAACCAGGATAATACACTTAAAATTTATACGATCAAAGGCACGGAAATTCGTTTTGGTAATCTAGACAGGCTTGAGGAGAAAGTTAAGACTTTTGCCCAGGTCATCCAAATAGAAAACGAAATGGAACAGAACGGCAGCGATGCACTTGAATATGTTGATATACGCTTTAAAGGTGAACCAGTGGTTAAAACTAGGGGATAGAAGGTGGTAAAATGCGAAGTACCAATGGAAAAATATCGATTATGGCTATATGTCTGCTGGTAGGAATTATGCTTTCGGTTCAATTTCGAACTTCTGAGAGTTATGGACCGAATTTAAGAGATACCCGAGTGGATGAATTAGTCCTAAAGAATAGTTCTTTAAATGAAGAAAAGAACGCTCTATCTCAAGAGGTGGTTTCCTTGCGGGAGAAATTGACCAATGTGGACAGCGGCAACAAATTAACCACTGATCTTCAGGAAGAGTTGAGAAAATCGAATATGGCTGCTGGCCTTATTCCAGTCTCTGGACCAGGAATTATTGTGACATTAGACGACAGCCCGCGTGCGTTACAGCCGGGCGGTAATCCCAATGACCTGCTGGTACATGATGAGGACATTTTAAAAATTGTTAATGAGATGAAGGCTTCTGGGGCTGAAGCTATATCGATTAACGATGAACGGATAACCGCTATGTCAGAAATCAGGTGTGCAGGCACAACTATATTGGTTAACTGGAATAAAATAGCTCCGCCCTTTGTTATTAAAGCTAGCGGAGATCCCCAATTGTTAGAAAGCGGCCTATCTATACGAGGTGGGTATTTGGAGCAATTAAAATCTTTTGGCTTGCAGACCCAGTTGGTAAGAAATGATAAAATTGATATACCTGCCTACAATGGGGCACTGAAATTCCAGTATACTACTCCTAAACAATCAAATTAAAGGCGGAATAATAACATGTGGTTAATGGTTCTATTTTGTTTGGTAATCGGTTTATTTATTGGATATCAATTACCGATTTTACTGCCTGTGGCCGTAGTTAAATATGTATCAATTGGTGTATTGGCCGCTCTGGACTCGGTATTTGGAGGCATCCGTGCTTATATGGAAGATTCTTTTGACAACACCATATTTATCAGCGGTTTTTTTACCAATTCTTTACTGGCGGCTGGATTTGCTTATTTGGGTGATAGACTGGGCCTGGAACTATACCTGGCCGCAGTTGTGGTATTTGGTGTGCGATTGTTCCAAAATTTGGGAATAATTCGTCGATATCTATTGAAAAAGTACTGATAAAAAATTCCATGTAAAAGAGGATAATAGATGCGTTTGTAGTATTTACAAATAAGATATCTTATAAGGGGTGCTTAAAATTAGCAAACGCAATGTCCTAGTGGGTTTAGATGTAGGTACCAGTGCAATCAAGGCTGCCCTGGGTGAGGTTAACCATCAGAACGAACTTCATGTGCTGGGATTGGCTCAAGTGCCTTCATCGGGTCTTAGGAAAGGTAATATTATTGATATCGAAAACACAGCACGTTGCATCGATGCGTGTTTGAATGAACTGGAAAGACTGACCGGACTGGAAATCAACAGCACCTTAACTGGTTTCTCCGGCATAAGTATCTCCGCTGTAAACAATCATGCGGTTATTGCCATAGGCAATACTAATTATGAAATAAGCAGAGAAGATAAGGATCGAGTTCTGCAATCTGCCCGGAATATAACCCTGCCTCCCGACAAAACTATTGTCCAAGTGATAGAAAGACAATATATTATTGATGGATATGATGGGGTCAAAGATCCATTGGGAATGGTTGGAAACCGTTTGGAATCTGAAGTCCTGGTTATTATTGCAGCTGTAGCTGCGCTGCAAAACTTACAGAGAAGTGCCCAGAGAATTAACCTCCATTTCGATCAAATTGTCTATAACCAAGTACTGGTCGCCGAGTCTGTGTTAATGCCTGCTGAGAAAGAAATGGGGGTAGCAGTTATTGACATGGGCGGAGGTACTACCGAGATAAGTGTGTTTAATCAGGGAGCTATTCTAGCGACCTCAGTTCTGCCAATTGGTGGTGATTATATTACTAAAGATCTGGCTATTGTACTGAGGACCTCTATTGAAGAAGCTGTCCGGATTAAAGAGAATTATGGTATCGCAGCTCCAGAGTTGGCTAGTGATGAAGTTATAATTGATATGCGTAATATTCAGGGAAGCGAAGTTAAGCAAGTTTCCCAGCAATTGGTTGCAGATATTATTTCGGCTCGAGTAATGGAAATGCTGGAGATGATTTATACAGAACTTGGGCAGCTGGCTGATATAGATAAAATGGCGGGTGGAATAGTTTTTACCGGCGGTGGCGCACAACTCTCCGGACTAGTAAATTTGATGGAAACTTATATGGATATTCCGGTTCGTTTAGGAAGGCCAGAGAATATCAAAGGATTGAGTCATGATATCAATCTCCCGCAGCATGCGGTGGCTTTAGGCGGCCTTATTTACGGTTTCAAAAATATGGAGCCAGTAATGATTGAGACCGGGTCAGGAGTGTCCAGTGTCTTTGATAAAATAATGTTTTGGTTAAAAGATTTATTTTCGTAATTAATTGGAGGAGGGTAAAAGATGCCATTGGATTTTGATGTGGAAATGCAGCGATTTGCCGACATTAAGGTCATAGGCGTAGGCGGTGGAGGCAGTAACGCCATAAACAGAATGATCGAGGCCAATTTAAAAGGGGTCGAATTTATTGCGGTAAATACCGATTCCCAGGCATTATATCAATCGAAAGCAGAGAAGAAGATTCAGGTTGGAGGTAAGCTTACTAAAGGTCTAGGCGCAGGCGCCGATCCAGAGGTGGGAATGAAGGCGGCTCAGGAAAATGAAGATGAAATCCTTAAAGCCTTACAAGGTGCTGATATGGTATTTGTGACTGCCGGTATGGGTGGGGGAACAGGTACCGGCGGGGCACCAATAATAGCCAGGCTGGCTAAACAACTTGGTGCGCTTACGGTTGGAGTAGTCACTAAACCGTTCCTGTTCGAAGGTCGGAAAAGAAATATACAAGCTGAAAAAGGCATTCAAGCCTTAAGAGAAGAAGTCGACAGCTTAATTACTATTCCTAATGATCGTTTACTGCAGGTGGTTCAGAAGAATACTGCTTTGAATGATGCCTTCAGAATAGCTGACGATATACTTAGACAAGGGGTGCAGGGGATCTCCGATTTGATTGCAATACCAGGTCTTATTAATTGTGACTTTGCTGATGTGCAAACCGTAATGAAAAATACCGGCTCAGCTTTAATGGGAATCGGCCAGGCCAAAGGTGAGAATCGTGCAGCTGAGGCAGCCCGCCAGGCTATTTCTAGTCCACTGCTGGAAACCTCTATAGAGGGAGCCAAAGGGGTATTATTCAACATAAGTGGCGGAGACGATCTTACTCTGTTCGAAATTCAAGAGGCGGCAGCCATTATTCATGAATCAGCTGATGCAGAAGCCAATATAATATTTGGTGCTAATACTGATGAGACATTGGGAGATGAGGTTAGAGTCACGGTTATTGCAACCGGATTTGATAGTCCCCGTTTGGCACCAAGTGAACCTAGTGGGCGGTCCCGGACGGTGAAACCCCCGCATTCATTCCTGGATAGAAATGATCTGGAAATACCGCCTTTTGTTTTAAAACACAAATAGCGTTAAATATTACAAATAAATAACTGTTTAATTTATGGCTAGTCAAAGCATTTTGACTAGCCTTTTTGTTTGCATGAATATTGATGGGTGAGATTTTGAAAGAAGTTCTATATTCCTTCTATCATCAATCTGAGCACGTGTCGAAATATTACACTCTGAATAGTGTGTCGACTCTAATAATTACCCATAAATTTACCATATTATTGCCCGCTATCAATGGGAAAACAATGCAAACAGGCATTTAATGGCAAAAGATGCCGCTTTACTAAGGCAGTAAACAACAAAAATATTATGCCGCATCTAGTATAATTTGGCACACATACTTGAATCTTACAGACATATTAGTTAAGGGGAGCAAATATTTTGCTAGAGTGTAGGCAATTACGATTCATTTTTATTGAATATAGGTGATAACGTGGATCAACCCAAGGTGTATGCTGACGTTTCATTCTTAATAAACTTTACCATGGATTTTATGATTCTCTGGGCAACTGCAAGACTAAGCGCAACACCGATAAAATACGGACGATTTATGGCGGTGGCAGTTCTGGGTGGTATTTATGGTGTCGTTTATTTGGTTGTTGAAATGAGCTTCTGGTACACTCTGCCAATCAAAATTATTTTCTCTTTCTTAATGATTATCCTGGCCCTGTCGCCACGGGGATGGCAGGAATTTAAGAAAAACCTCATCAACTTCTATGCTGTAAGCTTTTGTATGGCAGGCGCCACCATTGCTGTTTCCTGTCTACGGGGAAATACTAATCAAGGCCTAAATTTCTATTATTGGTGTTTGCTGGGGGGGATTATCTGTGCGCTCTTCCTCGGCAATTATGCCGGGAAATACCTCTCCCAAAAAATAATTCCTGCCTTATTAAAATACCGGGTAGAGTTGCACTTTGGGAAAAAAATGTGTATTGGAGAGGGATTTCTTGATACTGGCAATAGCTTGCGCGATCCCGTCTCCCAGCGCCCAGTGGTGGTGGCCGAATATGATCTGGTAAAAGAGTGCTTCCCCGATGACTGTAAGGCAGCTTTGGAAAATTATGATAGCCAGAATGAAGTTCTTGAGGCTTTGAGTATAAGCAGTTGGGCAAATCGTTTACGTCTTATTCCCTATAACTCAATTGGCCAAAAGAACGGATTAATGGTGGGCTTTCGCTGCGATGAAATGGTTGTCGATCCTGGCAAAATAAATCTTCTCTATAAAAACCTGGTAGTCGGAATATATCACGACCAGCTTGGTCCTGCTGATAGTTATCAATTACTTATTCCATCAGAAATATTACAGAAAATATAGGGGGAATGTTTTATGAAATTTGTGGAGAGGTTAGCTGCCTGGAGATTGATCTTGCTCAAGTGGTACATTAGCAAAAAAATGCCCCATTATGTGCATTACATAGGCTCGGCAGAGATCCTGCCGCCCCCCTTAAAAGAGCAGGAAGAGGTATATTTGATCAATAAATTAGACCAGGGGGATACGAGTGTCAAGAGTACCCTGATTGAGCATAACCTGCGTCTGGTCGTATATATAGCCAAGAAATTTGAGAATACCGGCATCAACATTGAAGATCTGGTCTCTATAGGTACGATAGGGTTGATTAAGGCAGTAAACACATTTGAACCTAAAAAGAATATAAAACTCGCCACCTATGCCTCACGTTGTATTGAAAATGAGATTTTGATGTACTTGCGACGCAACCTCAAAAACCGTGCCGAAGTTTCACTCGATGAGCCGCTTAACATAGACTGGGATGGCAACGAACTCTTACTATCTGATATTTTGGGCACCGAAGGTGACATGATTTATAAGAAAATCGAAGGCGAAGTGGAAAAATCTTTACTTTGGCAGGCTATGCACAAGCTTAATACCAGGGAAAATACCATAATTAAATTGAGATTTGGATTAAACGATGGAACCGAAAAGACCCAGAAGGAGGTCGCGGATATACTAGGTATATCACAGTCATATATCAGCCGTCTGGAGAAAAGAATCCTAAAACGCCTCCAACGGGAAATACGTAAGATAGAGTAACTTCAGACCGTCAAAAAAGCCCAATAGCTGCGTTAATCGGCAGACTCGTTCAATCAACGTACTATTTACGAGGACATTCCAAGGGACATTCCTCGAAGAGGTGTGTCCCAAAACCTTAATTCCGGTGTGTCCCATACCTTATTCGTCTCAATCACGAGCCTGCCGATTGCCTTGCTCTTGGACTTCATTAATGTGAGTGAAGCGAGCACTGTAGTGCCCGGAGGGTGCTTTTTTGCTCGGTCTCACCTTATTGATACTTTCCGAGCCTCAAGCAAGGCTCCTTTTTTTGGCCTAATACCATTAATTGCCAAATAGCTTCGAATAATAAGTTACAGAAAAGTCAATAATTAATAATACATTGTGCCCAGCCCATTAACTCTTTTTTTAACTTGATGTTCAACTATCAACTATGCACTACTCACTGTCACTATCAACATTTACTATCAACTATCCCCCTACGGGGACTACTGATGTAAACTGCGTTCACGGTTAATGTAGCAACTATCAACCATGCACTATATATAGTAACTAGGAAGGGGTGGCTTTTTGATCACCAAAGTAGAGATTTGCGGAGTCAATACCTCCAAATTGCCAGTATTAAAAAATGACGAAATGCGAAAGCTCTTCACTGAAATGCAACAGGGACAGACACATGCGCGGGAACGATTGATTCATGGAAATCTAAGGCTGGTTTTGAGTGTAATACAGCGTTTCAATAATAGAGGTGAGTTTGTCGATGATTTATTCCAGGTAGGATGTATCGGGCTTATTAAAGCTATTGATAATTTTGATTTGGGGCAGAATGTGAGATTTTCAACTTATGCAGTTCCCATGATAATAGGAGAGATTCGCAGGTATTTACGAGATAATAATCCGGTGAGAGTATCACGTTCCTTGCGCGATATTGCTTACAAAGCCCTTCAGGTGCGGGAGCGGCTCCTGGCCGAGAATTCGACTGAACCTACCATTGCCCAGATGGCTGAGAAATTAGAGGTGCCCAGGGAAGAGGTTGTTTTTGCCCTTGATGCTATTCAAGAACCGGTATCTCTTTTTGAACCTATATACAATGATGGCGGAGATCCTATCCTGGTCATGGACCAGATTAGTGACGACAAAAACAGTGACTCATTATGGCTGGAGTCAATAACTATAAATGAGGCATTAAAAAAATTAAATGAACGAGAAAAACACATAGTAGCACTGCGCTTCTTTAATGGGAAGACCCAGATGGAAGTAGCGGACGAAATAGGTATATCACAGGCCCAAGTTTCAAGATTGGAAAAAGCTGCATTAAAACAATTAAAAAAATATGTTTAGCCAGGGAGGACTAGTCAATGAAAAGAAGTTTGTGGTTGGTGTTTTTGACAGCACTAATACTAGCATTAATGGTGCCTATTTCTCTCAACATACTGCAGAGTGAACCTGCCTTTACCCGCGACAACCTAATCTTCATGCATACCGCCGCCAACAGCCATTAGTCCGGTGCCAGGTACCTAATGAATAAGACCAACGCCTTCTATTACCCGGTAACGGGCAATGGGAGGCGTATTTGTTTTGCGGAAGACTTATGAAGAAGATACCAAGATAACTGCTTTTACATTTAGTAAGTTTATAGAACAAATTTTAGGTATAATATGGTATATAAGGTATTTAGTTTTATTTAGGAGGTGACTAATACGAATACTTCTGCACCTATCCAAGCTCCCACGGTGGCTACTCCTCCTTCGTTTCCGAATTTTTATGTTTTATCTTGGTCGTTAGTAAATATAGCAACAATCATTGTTATTGTGGTGCTCATTTTTCGCTATCTTAAGCAGAAAAATGACTTTAGGAAGCAAGTATTAAGCAGACTGGATAGCTTAATATCATTAATTCAGAATAAGAAAAATGAAAACTAATGGCATTGAAGAAAGGTATTCTGGAGGCAAGTGGGGACGAGGCAAGAACCGTCCCCACTTGCCTCCAGTATTTCCAGCAGGGTCGAAGTAATACTTAATAAGTTAGAAAGTTAGGTGCCTGGCACCATCTTTTTGTGTTAGAATTTCAATAAAATGGGCGGAGATGTGGCATGGAAAATAAAAGATCGGCTCGTCTGGTGTGGGATACAGCAATTAATGAGGAATGTGGGCAGACAGTACGTTCCATCCACGAAATACAAAGGGTATTAATAAACCCGGTTTTCGATAACCAGGCTTATTTTGAACAAATAGAAGAGCCCCTGAACGCCGATAATATCAATAATCGATATTATTATGGGGACAACTATGATTTACTGGTTAATCTTGCCCAACCAGTAAATACCCCCAAAATTGACCTTATCTACATTGATCCACCCTACATGAGTGAGTTGGATTATCATTCCACCATAAGCATCGGAAATCACTCCCATATTCAACATATTAACAGAGAAGCATTTCAGGACAGATGGCCGCTCGGTTTAGATTCTTATCTGGACATGATGTATGGCCGGCTAAAACTGATGCGTCAAGTTCTAGCCGATACCGGCAGTATTTTTGTACATGTGGATTGGCATGCCAGTCACTATGTTAGAGTACTTCTGGATGAGATATTTGGGCGGGAGAATTTTATTAATGAGATTGTATGGTGCTTTTCGGGGGGGAGCAGTTCCCGCAAGTATTTTCACCGCAAACACGATTTGATCTTCTGGTATGCTCGTAGTTCTGAATATGTGTATAACCCTCAATATCGTCCCTATACTCAGGGTACCCTGGAAAGAGGGCTGACCAATGTAAAAGGTAACCGTTACAAACTGCATCAGGAAGGTGCTCTAATGCAGGATTGGTGGGTCGATATCAACAAAATACTAAGCCCCACCGCCTATGAAAATCTCAAATTTCCTACTCAAAAACCCAAAGATTTAATAAGGCGTCTGGTTGCAGCGGCTTCTCAGCCTGGTGATACGGTAGCTGATTTCTTTGCAGGGTCAGGCAGTCTAGCGGAAGTGTGTAATGAGACCGGGAGAAATTGGATATTGTGTGATAACAATAAACTAGCCCTGCAAACCTGTTACTATCGACTTATAAGGTCTGGAGCGCCGCCATTTGTGATTTTGGGCGATAATAGCCAAGCTTCCGAGAATAAGGGGGCCGAATTGGAATTAAGGACACCAATTATCCAAGTAGTTAATGAGAAAAAAATTCTAATCAATATTGGTATAAAGTATTTTAAACCGGCTAGTCTGGATAAACAACCTATTCAGCACGACTTTGCCGACTATATTGAGTTCTGGGAAATTGATCCTGATTATAATGGTGAATATTTTAATTCCCAATACCAAGTTATCAGAAAAAAACAAAGATTCAAGGAAACTATTGCTTTAGATATTGTTTTCCCAGCCGCTGCCGGCAATGAAAGAAAGATAGCAATCCAAATATGGGATGTATGGGCCAATCAAACCATGGAAGTAGTGAAGATTTAGCCGGCAATTGTTTGTACTCTGTTCGGACAATGATATCAATCTGCTGACATGTGGCAAGAGAAAAGCCAGTTAATGAACTGGCTTTCAGGGTGTCAACAAAGTTGGCAATCTGCAGACCGAGCAAAGGAAGTGAAGAGCAAGGCATTCAAGAAGCCCGTGATTGAGGCGTACATAAGGTACGTTGATTGAACGGGATGATTAAATAACGCAGCTATTTGCTTTTTTTGACGGTCTGAAAGCCAGTAATGAACTGGCTTTTTACTAATGAGCCAAACTTCTGTAGATCCATTCCATCAATTAATGGTGATGGTGATTGTGTAGTTTACGGCCGAGCAGATATACACTGGTTATAGCAGCAGCATGCAGAGCCCACCAACCAGGCTCCATTATACTAAAGGTTCCTGGATCAATCTTATCGTTCTCGCGCATTTTTCTAATCATAGAATCTGTAGAATCTAAAATCATTCATTATCCCTCCTTATATCATATTCTTAAAATAATCAATATTATATTTTCTCCGGTATCCGATATTCTAAGAAAGCAAATTGTCCCAGATTAATTTAAATGCTTCTAACTTGCATAGTTATGGTTTTTATGTTATCAATTGCTTTAGAGGTTAATAATGTCTGTATAATATTACCATTCCTGTTATGATGAAAATATTAAATTTTATCATAGATGAGGTGGTAGGGATCAACAAGATTGAACTGTCCATTATATATTTTTTTCATACCCTGAACGGAATCGGGAATAGAACCTTGTGGAAAATAAAACGAGAGTTTGGGACCTTTCAGGCTTGTTTTGAAGCGGACCAGGGTACCTTGCATAAATCCTTGCTCACGCCCTCGATACAGGCTGTTATTGCGGATTCCAGGCAGCACGTGGATCCACTGGTGCTATTAGATAGGCTTTACGGCGATGACGTTAATATCTGTTGTGTCGAAGATGACAATTATCCTGAGCTGCTACGCAGCATTTACGATCCACCTTACATCTTTTACTACCGGGGCTGCTTGGAAATACTGAATGAGTTTTGTCTGGGCGTGGTGGGATCCAGAGCCGCCACTACCTATGGGAGAACTCAGGCGCGTCGGTTTGGGAATGAATTGGCCAAGCAGGGGATAGTAGTAGTTAGCGGAATGGCGCGGGGAATTGACACCGAAGCCCATCTAGGGGCTTTGGAGGCAGACGGAAAAACGGCCGCTGTATTGGGCAGCGGATTAAATGTAGTCTACCCGCCCGAAAACCGCAAATTGTATGAGCGTATATGGGAGAGCGGGTTGGTGATAAGTGAGTTTTCACCCCTGACCCATCCAGAACCGGGCAATTTCCCAGTTAGAAATCGTACCATTTCAGGTCTTAGCCGGGGAATACTGGTAGTTGAAGCCAAACAAAGGAGTGGTGCCTTGATTACCGCTGACTTTGCCTTGGAGCAGGGCCGTGAAGTCTTTGCCATTCCTGGTCCCATTAACAGTAAAAATAGTTATGGAACGAACTATCTCATTAAACAGGGTGCCTGCCTGGTGAGTTGTATCGAAGATATTCTTGATGATTTTGGTTTAAATGATTTACCGGAAACCAGACAGGGGGAACTGCTCTTTGATCTGAATAAAGAAGAGTTGTCCTTTTTAGAGGCCATGGGTTATGAGGCGGTGCATTTTGATACATTAATTGACAGCACTGCCTTAAGCATTGGACAATTGAGTACGGTGCTTCTTAAAATGGAATTGCAAGGCATAATTCGTGCTATGCCCGGTAATTACTATGTAAAGATTTAGAAACTTATTAGGTAAGAATCTCTCTGGACTCTTGCTATGGAGATCTTGGGGAGAATTAGAATAAAGAGGTGATATTTTGGCAGAAAGTACTCTGGTTATTGTTGAGTCAGCAGCAAAGGCCAAGACTATAGCAAAGTTTCTGGGCAAAAATTATAGAGTTAAAGCCTGCGTTGGTCATATTAAAGATCTACCCCGAAGCAAACTTGGGATAAATGTAGAGAATGACTTTGAACCGCAGTATATAACCATACGTGGTAAAGGTGACCTTCTTAAAGACATTAAAAGCGAGTCGCAGAAATCCAAACGTATTTTGCTGGCTACTGACCCGGATCGCGAAGGGGAAGCTATAGCTTGGCATTTACAAAATTACATAAAAATCCCCGAAGGTTCAAAATGTCGTATCGAATTTAATGAAATAACAGCTGAAGCCATTAAGCAAGCCATTAAAACTTCGCGTCCGGTGGATATGGATCTGGTGAATGCTCAGCAAGCGCGCCGAGTTTTGGATCGTCTGGTTGGTTATAACCTGAGTCCATTGCTGTGGAGCAAAGTACGGAAAGGATTAAGTGCGGGCCGGGTCCAATCAGTGGTTGTCAGAGTTATATGCGAACGTGAAAAAGAAATAAATGCCTTTATATCAGAAGAATATTGGACCATAGAAGCTATACTGGCAGCCAAAAAGAACAAAGGCTTCACAGCCAAAATACTATCTTATAAAGGTGAAAAACTGGAGATAAAAGGGGAAGCAGGGCAGCAGAAAGCAACAAACTATCTGCAATCTGCAGTCTTTCGTTTAAAAAGCATAGAGAAAAAAGAGAAGCGTCTCAAAGCTAAACCCCCCTTTATAACCAGTACTATGCAGCAGGAGGCCAATAAGAGATTAGGTTTTTCTCCAAGCAAAACCATGCGTATGGCTCAGGAACTGTATGAAGGTCTGGATTTGGGGAAAAAGGAAACCGTAGGTTTAATAACCTATCTGCGTACTGATTCGACTCGTATAGCCAGTGCTGCCCAGGCTGAAGCCCTGGAATATATCAAGTCAGAGTATGGACCAGAATATGCTCCCGCATCACCTAATGAGTACAAGAGCCGCAAATCAGCTCAGGACGCCCATGAAGCGATACGCCCTACCTCTGTTTTGCGTACTCCGGAGAGTGTTAAGGCCTTTCTCGGCAGGGACCAACATCGTCTATATAAACTGATTTGGGAACGATTTGTGGCCAGCCAGATGATTAATGCAGTATATGATACCGTGTCAGCTGACATAGAAGCGGGCGAATATGGTCTGCGCGCTAGTTCCTCGCAATTAAAGTTTCCAGGTTATAAAAGGGTCTATCATGACAGCGAGGATGATGAGATAAAAAATCCGATTCCCGATTTGAAGCCCGGTCAAGTACTGGACCTGAAGGAATTAATGCCGGAGCAGCATTTTACCCAGCCTCCGCCTCGTTTCACTGATGCCAGTCTGGTCAAATTGCTGGAGGAAAAGAACATTGGCCGGCCTAGTACCTATGCCCCTATTATCGAAACTATACTGAAACGTCATTATGTTGAACGTCAGAACAAACAATTTGTACCTTCGGAATTGGGTTTTATTGTAGTTGATTTGCTGACCCAGCATTTTGGCAATATATTAGAAACCCAGTTTACCGCCAAAATGGAGGAAGACCTGGATCTTATCGAAGATGGACAGTTGAATTGGAAAGGGGTTATCCGAGATTTCTATGGTCCTTTTAACGCGGATCTGGAAAAAGCCCAGGACTTGATCGAAAAGGTCGAAATCAAAGATGAAGAGGCTGGCAAAGACTGCGTTAAGTGCGGCCGACCCATGTTTATTAAATATGGACGCTTTGGAAAATTTATTGCCTGTTCCGGTTTTCCCGAGTGCCGACATACCGAATCCCTCAACGAAGAGGTGGGGGTTAATTGCCCATTTTGTGGTGGAACGGTTGTTGCTCTCAAATCAAAAAAGGGTCGTAAATACTTTGGCTGTAAAAACTATCCGGAATGTACTTTCCGTTCTTGGAATAAGCCCACCGGAGAAAAATGTGTTGTCTGTGGCGATGCCATCGTGGAAAAGCTAAACAAGAATAAAGAAGTAGAAGAGATTTGCCAGAACCCGGAATGTAAACATCGCCAGGAAAAGAGGAACTAAATTGCCGGTAGTGCATGTAATCGGAGGAGGGCTGGCCGGATCAGAGGCAGCCTTCCATATTGCCCAATCTGGAATAAAGGTGAAACTATGGGAAATGAGACCCCAGCACCAGACGCCCGTACATAAATCAGGACAGTTGGCAGAACTGGTGTGCAGCAACTCCTTGAAATCGGAATTAATTAATACAGCCCAGGGACTGCTAAAAGAAGAAATGAGAGCGCTGGGATCTTTGATACTGCAATGTGCTGAACAGACCAGGGTTCCGGCCGGGGCAGCACTGGCTGTCGATCGGGACCTTTTTTCGGCTTTGGTTACCAACCGGGTGGAGTCTCATCCTGCTATTGAGATAATACGTGAGGAAGTTAAAGATCTTCCCGGCAGCGAGCCAACCATCATCGCCACCGGACCTCTGACCTCGGGAGCGCTTTTTGAAGAACTAACCCGTATGACTGGGGAAGAGAACTTATACTTCTATGATGCGGTAGCTCCTAGTGTAACCCTGGATAGCTTAAATCTGGATAAGATATTCAAGTCTTCACGCTACGGCAAGGGGACGGATGATTATTACAACTGTCCTATGAACCAAGCGGAATACGAAGAGTTTTACCATAACCTGGTGGAGGCTGATGTTAAAGAAGGCCACAGTATAGATAAACGCTTTTATTTTAACGGCTGTATGCCCGTGGAAGTAATGGGACGGAGAGGTATCGATACTTTAAGATTCGGTCCAATGAGGCCGGTAGGTTTAGTGGATCCGCGCACTGGCAAAAGAGCTTGGGCTGTAATCCAACTTCGTCAGGAAAACCAAGAGGGCACTGTCTACGGTTTGGTGGGATGCCAAACCCGTTTAAAATGGGGAGAGCAAGCCAGAGTCTTTAGGCTTATACCCGGTCTGGAAAATGCTGAATTTGTAAGGTATGGCGTAATGCACAGAAATACTTATATAAACAGTCCCCAACTGCTGGAACCGACCTTACAGTTTAAGAATAATCCCAACCTATTATTTGCCGGACAGATAACCGGGGTGGAAGGTTATATGGAGTCGGCAGCTACAGGCATCTTGGCTGGTATTAATATGGTCCGTCATATTAGAGAGCAAGATATGTTGGTAATGAGTAAATGTACCATGCTGGGAGCATTAGTAGGGTTTATAACCGAGACCAGCCCCAAAGACTTTCAACCAATAAATGCAAATTTCGGTATACTTCCAGCTCTGTCCAGTCCGGTAAGAGATAAGAAAATAAGGTATGAGGAATATGTTAAGCGCTCTCAGAATATAATGGTTGATGTACAAAAAGGATTGACCTCAAGGGTGACACAAGGGGACGGTTCTCCTGTGTCATTCCCCAGTGATTAAATGGAATGACACAGGAGAACCGTCCCCTTGTGTCTTTGGATATCCCGGAGCGGGACAACGGACCTGTCCCCTTATCAGATGGAGGTGGATATCGTGCTGGTTAAGCATTTAGAAGATTTCCTGACCCATTTGCGAGTGGAAAAAAGTGCATCTCATTTAACCCTGAGCAGTTATAGAACGGACTTGACTCAATTTTTTGAATTCATATCTGCTCACTGCCAGGTTGACAAAGAAGCCATACCGATAGATTGTATCAATCACCAGACGGTTAGAGAATATGTCAGCCAGATGCAGAAACATGATTTCTGCAGATCAACCATCGCTCGTAAATTAGCCGCTTTGCGGTCCTTTGTCAAATATCTCTGCCGGGAGAATGTGCTGGCAGGTAATCCTATCACTAATATTTCTACGCCCAAACTGGAAAAGAAATTGCCCCGCTTTCTATATCCGGTAGAAACAGGTCTATTAATGGACGCTCCTGATACCACCCAGGTGGCCGGGCTGAGAGACAAAGCCATATTGGAGACGCTCTATGCCGCCGGGGTACGCGTAAGTGAACTGGTAGGCATCAATATGCCTGACCTGGAATTGAATGAAAGATGGATAAAAATAAGGGGTAAAGGCGGGAAGGAACGACTAGCACCGCTCGGTCAGCAAGCGTTGGAAGCTATAGAGAACTATGTAAGACGCGCTCGGCCATACCTGGTGGCTGCCAGTGATACCGCTACTGATGCCTTGTTTTTAAATAAATCTGGCACACGTCTGTCGGTTAGGAGCATTAGGAATATTATCAATAAATACGTTGCCCAATTAGCTCTAACCCAAAAAGTCAGTCCGCATACTCTAAGACATTCATTTGCCACCCATATGTTAAATGGCGGTGCTGATCTGCGCTCAGTTCAGGAACTGCTGGGGCATGTCAAGTTGTCTACCACCCAGATCTACACCCATCTTACTAAAGACCGGATTAAAACGATTCATGACGAAACGCATCCACGGAGGTGATATTATGTTTGAAGCAACTACTATAGTGGCGGTTAAAAAGGGCGATCTTATGGCTATTGCCGGCGATGGGCAGGTTACTTTTGGACAGAATATAGTAATGAAAAATAATGCCGTTAAAATCAGGAAGATATATGAGGGTAAGGTAGTAGCAGGATTTGCTGGCTCGGTTGCCGATGCCTTTACACTTTTCGAAAAGTTTGAAGAAAAGTTAAAGGAGACTGGAGGCAATTTAACCCGGGCCGCGGTGGAGATTGCTAAAGAGTGGCGAAGTGATCGCATCCTGCGCAAATTGGAAGCCTTGTTGATTGTGGCTGATCGAGATCGAATGTTTATCGTATCTGGCAATGGCGAGGTCATTGAACCTGATGACGGTATAACTGCGATTGGATCAGGAGGTTCCTATGCGTTGGCTGCCGCCCGCGCTCTGGCGCGTTTTACGGATATGCCTGCTCCGGAGATTGCACGTGAGGCTTTGAAAATCGCTGGAGAAATCTGTGTGTTCACTAATGATCGGATTACGGTTGAAGTGGTCGAATAATCAAATAATAAAAAGGAGATGTTGGATTTGCATAATCTAACACCGAAAGAAATTGTAGATGAACTTGATAAATACATCATTGGCCAAAAGGATGCCAAAAAAGCGGTCGCTATCGCTCTGCGCAACCGCTATCGCCGCAAATTGCTGCCCGATGAATTAAGTGAAGAGATATATCCCAAGAACATTATCATGATTGGTTCTACCGGAGTTGGCAAGACGGAAATTGCCCGACGCTTGGCTAAGCTGGTTAAGGCGCCTTTTATCAAGGTGGAAGCCAGCAAATTTACTGAAGTTGGTTATGTAGGGCGCGATGTTGATTCCATGATCAGAGATTTGGTTCAGACATCTCTGCGCATGGTCAAACAGGAGAAGATGGAAGAGGTCGCGGAAAAGGGCGCTATATTGGCTGAAGAAAGAATAATTGACTATCTGCTGCCTCTGCCCGAAAGGCACAATAAGATTAATAAAAATCCTTTGGCATTTTTAATGGGACAAACCCAGGAAGAACCTCAGGAGGACGATATTTACCGCCGACGTTTGCATGATGTTGAAAAGCAGAGAGAGATCATGCGGCAAAAACTAGCGCGCAAAGAACTGGAAGAAGAAATCATCGAAATTGAAGTAGAAGAAAAAAACAACTCTTTTGTGGAATTAATCTCCGGGTCTGGGGTTGAAGAAATGGGGGTTAATTTACAGGATGTCCTGGGAGGGCTCCTGCCCAAAAATAGTAAGAAGAGGAAACTCAAAGTTGAAGAGGCTCGCAAAATTCTTAGCTATGAAGAAGCATCGCGATTGATTGATGTAGACGAAGCCAACCGAGAAGCTATCAGAAGAGTAGAAGAAGATGGGCTGGTCTTCCTGGATGAAATAGATAAAATAGCCGGCAAAGAAGGTTCACATGGCCCCGACGTGTCTAGAGGCGGGGTGCAGCGAGATATACTGCCAATCATCGAAGGCTCGACCGTGATCACTAAGTATGGGCCGGTGAAGACTGATCACATTTTATTCATTGCCGCGGGAGCTTTTCATGTTAGTAAACCTTCGGACTTAATACCGGAACTGCAGGGTAGATTTCCTATCCGGGTTGAACTGGAAAGCCTCAAGAAGGAAGACTTAAAAAGGATTCTAACCGAACCCCATAATTCTCTGCTCAAACAATATACAGCCCTTTTATCTACCGAAAAAGTTGACCTGATCTTTGCCCGCGATGCAGTTGATTATATCGCGGAATTAGCGTTTGAAGTGAATGTACGGACGGAGAATATTGGAGCTCGCCGTCTCCATACCATCATGGAAAAGGTGTTGGAGGACCTCTTGTTTGAGGCTCCTGATATGCGTGGCCAGCAGATCTCCATCGACAAAGAGTATGTTGAAATAAGACTGAAGAAGATAATTCAAGATGAGGATCTGAGTAGATATATCCTATAGTGACGGGGAAGAGTTAGCGAGTTTAGTATAATATAACAGGCGGTAAGCGTAACTCTTTGTCCAAGCAAGGAAGGTAAGGCGAGCTAAAGCGGCTCCACCTATCTGATTAAAAGAAGCTGCTAAATATGGATAACATAATGCCCTAAGACAACAATAGACCGGCTGACGGCGTGATAAAGAGTTGCGATTGCCGCAAGCGTAACTAATGTTATGTTGTAAAAAGGTAAGTTATTGCGACGAACCCCGGGTAATCTTGCCAAAAGGGTTACGGTTGTGATATATTATCATATGATGATTTCGCACGCTGTCTGACCGCTGGGAATGTGCTCGTCAGAGTCTCCCAAGGGATGAAGCAGCGGAGGATTAAAACAAATAGGAGGTATTGCCCGTGTCAGTAATTACAATGAAACAGTTGCTGGAAGCAGGTGTTCACTTTGGACACCAAACAAGAAGATGGAACCCCAAAATGGACCGCTATATCTATATGGAGAGAAATGGAATCTATATTATTGATTTGCAGCAGACCGTGAAAAAATTTGATGAAGCCTATAACTTTATCAAAGAGGTAGTTGCAGGAGGTAAAGGAGTACTCTTCGTAGGTACCAAAAAACAGGCTCAGGAGACCATTAAAGATGAAGCCAAACGTTGTGAAATGTACTTTGTCAATCAGCGCTGGTTAGGCGGTATGTTGACCAATTACAAAACTATTCGCAAACGTGTATTTAGATTGAAAGAATTGGAAAGAATGGAAGCAGATGGAGCGTTTGAAGTTCTCAGTAAAAAGGAAGTTGCTAAACTAAAAAATGAATGGGAAAGACTAGAGAGATTCCTGGGCGGTATAAAAGATATGGATAAACTGCCTGGAGCAGTATTTGTAGTTGACCCGCGCAAGGAAAAGATAGCGGTGGCTGAAGCTCGCAAACTCAATATACCGGTAGTTGCTATTGTAGATACGAATTGCGACCCCGATGAAATTGATTATGTGATACCTGGAAATGATGACGCCATACGTGCAGTAAGATTAATTTCAGCTAAAATAGCTGATGCAGTTTTAGAGAGCAAACAGGGAGAACAAATTGCCGGATAAGGTTTACGTAAAGGGTGAATGGGTTTTCCTATACACCCTTTTTTTATGAGAAAAGCTATAATATTAGAGGAGGTTTTTTCGAGTGGAAGTTACAGCAGGCATGGTTAAAGAATTGAGGGAGAGAACCGGTGCAGGTATGATGGACTGTAAAAAGGTATTGGTAGAGACCTGCGGCGATATAGAAAAAGCTATCGATGAGCTGAGAACCAAGGGTCTGGCCAAAGCGGCCAAAAAGGCAGGCCGGGTAGCCAGCGAAGGCGTTGTGCAGTCTTATATACATGGCAAAGGTCGTATTGGAGTTCTGGTCGAAGTAAACTGTGAGACTGACTTTGTAGGTAACACCGATGAGTTTAGGCAGCTGGCTTATGATATCGCTATGCAGATCGCGGCTGCTAATCCCACCTATCTTTCCCGTGAAGAAGTGCCGACGGCTGACGTTGAACATGAGCGGGAAATTATTAAAGCCCAAGCTCGGGAAGAGGGCAAGCCGGAAAAAGTGATTGAAAAAATGGTGGACGGGCGCATCGAGAAATTTTACAAGGAAAATTGTCTGTTAGAACAGCCTTTCATTAAGGACCAGGATAAAACTATCCAGCAGCTGATTCATGAGAATGTGGCTAAAATAGGTGAGAACATTTCGGTTCGCAGATTCGCTCGCTACGAACTTGGGGAAGGCATAGAAAAAGAAAAGAGTGATTTTGCAGCTGAGGTTATGTCTCAAATTAAGGGTTAAGTATGGTCGAGGCAAAGATGGAGATACTGGGAGGGAAGCCATTGCATAATCCCAAATATAAAAGAGTAATATTAAAACTAAGCGGGGAAGCCTTGGCAGGAGATAAGGGCTACGGCATAGAACATGGCATGATTACTTCCATTGCCCGGCAGGTAGTAGAGGTAACCAAAAAGGGCGTGGAAGTAGCGATAGTGGTCGGTGGTGGCAATATTTGGCGGGGAGTCTCGGGAAGCGCCAAAGGGATGGATCGAGCCACCGCTGATTACATGGGAATGTTAGCCACAGTTATCAATTCTCTGGCCTTGCAGGATGCTTTAGAGAATGAAGGCATGGTTACCAGAGTAATGTCAGCCATTGAAATGAAGGAAGTTGCTGAGCCGTACATAAGACGTCGGGCTATTCGTCATCTGGAAAAGGGGCGGGTAGTAATTTTTGCTGCTGGGACCGGAAATCCATACTTTTCAACTGATACTACTGCTGCCTTAAGGTCCGCCGAAATAGAAGCAGAAGCAATTCTTATGGCGAAGAAAGTTGATGGTGTTTATGATTCCGATCCGGTTAATAATCCGCAGGCGGTCAAATTTAATCGTTTGGATTACATTGATGTAATCAAACGGGGTCTCGGAGTAATGGACTCCACGGCCGCTTCTCTGTGTATGGACAATAACATACCAATTATTGTATTTGATTTGACTAAAGAAGGTAATATTCTTAGGGCAGTAATGGGTGAGGATATTGGTACCTATGTAGGGAGGTAATAGAATGATAAATGATATTATGGAAGATGCTGAAGGCAGAATGCACAAAACCATAGAGCATTTAACCAGCGACTTTGCTGGCATGAGGGCTGGAAGGGCCAATCCGGCTATGGTAGAGAAAATCATGGTTAACTATTACGGGGCACCAACACCTCTTAACCAGATGGCCAATATCAATGTGCCTGAGGCTCGGCTGCTGGTAATAAACCCTTGGGATAAAACCAGTATTATAGAAATAGAAAAAGCGATAATGAAATCCGATCTGGGAGTTAACCCTAATAACGATGGCAACGTTATCAGAATTAATATACCTCAGTTAACTGAAGAGCGGAGAAAAGATCTGGTTAAGGTAGTCAGGAAAAGAGCCGAGGAAGGTAAAGTTGCAATTCGCAATATTCGAAGAGAAGCTAATGATATGCTTAAAGCCAGTGAAAAGGACAAATTGATTTCTGAAGATGCCGTTAAAAAGGGACTTGACGATATTCAAAAAGTCACTGATAAATTTATTAAAGACATAGACTATATACTTCAGCTTAAAGAAAAAGAAATTATGGAAGTATAATTTATGTTGCTGATCAAGCTCGACTATCATAATTTTAAGGTTATAACAATGATTTAGCGCCCCCTTTTATGGGGGTTTTTATTTATCAAACGCCTCAGAAGGAGTTTGATAAATAAAATGCTCGCAGCGCGATGCACGCAAAACGCGAAGGGAAGGCGCATAGCGCCCGCGTTTTGGCGCACAATTCGCGCAAGCGCTCATTGATATTTAAACGCCTCAGAAGGAGTTTGATAAATAAAATGCTCGCGGCGCGATGCACACAAAACGCGAAGGGAAGGCGCATAGCGCCCGCGTTTTGGCGCACAATTCGCGCAAGCGCTCATTGATATTTAAACTCCTCAGAAGGCGTTTGATAAATAAAACGCTCGCGGCGCGATGCACACAAAACGCGAAAGGAAGGCGCTATAGCGCCCGCGTTTTGGCGCACAATTCGCACAAGCGCTCATTGAATAATTATAGCGAGAGAAGGTGAAGAGTGGTCAAGCATAAGAATATAACTGCTGCAGCGATTGATTCAGGCGCTATGCCCAGACACATTGCGATCATTATGGATGGTAATGGGAGATGGGCACAAAAGCGATTGATGCCCAGAAGTATGGGGCACAGGGCGGGTATGGCTGCTTTAAAAGAAATTGTGAAAGCCTGTGATGAGCTAAAGATACCATTTTTGACTGTCTTTGCATTCTCAACTGAAAATTGGAAAAGGCCGATTACCGAGATCGACTTTCTAATGAACCTGCTGGTCGAATACCTGCATAAAGAATTGGATGAATTACATAGGAACAATGTCCGTATTCATGTTATGGGCGATTATTCTGTTATTCCCCGCAATTGTCAGTTGGAAATACAAACTGCTATTGAAAAAACCTGCAACAATGATGGGTTAGTATTTAATATTGCCATAAACTATGGTTCCCGCCAGGAAATAATAAACACTGTGAAATTATTAGCAGAAAAAGTTCTCCAGAACGAAATAAAAATAGATGACATTAAAGAAGAAAACTTTTCTCGACTGCTTTGTACGGGGGACATGCCGGACCCAGATTTACTCATACGTACGGCGGGAGAGATGCGAATAAGCAATTTTATGTTATGGCAGATTGCCTATGCCGAGATTGTTATATCAGATACCCTGTGGCCAGATTTTTCCCGTGAGGACTTAATTTTGGCGATCAAAGAATATCAGGCAAGAGATCGAAGATTTGGCGGATTAAGCCAGTGATAGGCGGAATGATATTTATATGCTTAAGACTCGGATAATCACGGCAGTTATTGGTATCCCCATATTATTGGGGGGATTATATCTGGGGGGGAATTACTGGCGGGGGGTGGTTATCTTGCTGGCAGGTGCGGCTTTGCTGGAATACACAGCAATGATGCGCCGCCAAGGCTTTAAACCAATAGTTATACCAGCCTGTTTGATAACTTTATTGTTATTGTTCAGGGTAGAGCTTGAGCAGCATTTGGCCGGCCTATTTTTGGCAGGTTGGTTGCTGATGATAATGTTTATGGTTATTAAATACCCCCGTTTCAATTTTAGTGACTTGGCTATGAGTTTCTTCGGTGCGTTTTACAGCGGGTATCTGTTTAGTTATGCCTTGGCTGCACCAGAGCTGCAGGGAGCCTTCCTTTACGTGCTGCTTAGTTTGATATTGACCTGGGCAAGTGACGTAGGCGGATACCTGTTTGGCATAAGCTGGGGAAAACACAAGCTCTCTCCCCAGCTTAGTCCGGGTAAGACATGGGAAGGAGCAATAGGTGCGCTGATTTTAACCATAATAGCTGCAGTGAGCTTCAAATATATATTTGGTATGGAATACCTAAATCTGTTTTACACTATATTATTGGGTGTTTGTGCCAGTGGAGCGGCTCAGCTGGGTGATCTTTTGGAATCTGCTCTAAAAAGGTATTTTGGAGTAAAAGATTCTGGAAATCTCATCCCTGGACACGGAGGAGTGCTGGATCGTTTTGATAGTTTGATGCTGGTTCTGCCTACCGTTTACTATTTATTGGTGTTATTCGCCTAAATCTGAGAATAAACATGTAAGAGTGCTATGATATATGGAGTAACATGTATAAGGTCGGTGTGAGGTGACCATAATTGGATCCTGAACTACAGAGAAACCTAAAAAAACTGGTAAAATGGACAATTTATGTTATGGTTCTGTTGACCGTATATCTGTTGTTTACCTATGTATTTCCCATATTTGCCCGAATCCTAATCTATTTCCCGGTAGTCTTTATGCCTTTTATTTTCGCAATACTGCTGGCCTTGGTGATTGAACCGGTGGTTAACCTGTTTGAAACATATTGTCGGTTCAAGCGGAGTTGGGCGGTTTTTTCCAGCCTGTTTTTGGTTATAGGAGGTTTTGTCACGATAATATTGCTGCTAGCGGTAGTTGTTATTAGAGAAATGTCCTCCTTATATCGACTGGCTCTATCCCATTCCGACGTAATTATTGGTCAGGTCATGACTTCTTTAAGTGATTTTCGCCTGTCTTACGTACAATTGAACCTGCCGCCTCAAGTGCAGGCTGCGGTGCAGGATAATCTGCAGAGTGGCATCAACATATTACAGCAGCTAATGAACAACAGCATAAATGTCCTTATGCAAGCATTTATCAAATTGCCGGGAATACTAATATTTATAGGTATCGCCACAGTAGCGGCTTTCTTAATTATCAAAGATCGCGCCCTTATACGGACCTTTGTCATTGAAATCTTGCCTTCTTCGTCCCGTGCCAAAGCAGTTAATGTAATAGGGGAACTTTTCAAGGCTTTAAGTGGATTCGTAAAAGCATATAGTATTCTGATTACGATAACGGCAGTAATAACTCTGGTTGCTCTGAGAATTCTGGGAGTAGAGTATGCATTCCTACTAGGCATACTGGTAGGGGTAATGGATATATTACCAGTATTAGGTCCGGGAGCAATTATGGTACCCTGGATAATATGGGAGTTTATGACCGGCCATACCGGTATGGGTATTAGCCTTTTGGTAGTTTATACTATTATTACCGTGGTGAGACAATTTCTGGAACCTCAGATTGTGGGAGACAGCATTGGTCTACATCCCTTAGCAACTCTTTTATCTCTCTATGTAGGCCTGCAATTAGGTGGAGTTGTGGGAATGATACTGGGACCTGTGTTGGTAGTAATATTTATTGCCAGTTATCGAGCCGGATTATTGGAGAGATTTGACTGGAGGGAAAAACATGAGTGACCGACCGAGCAATGTCGTCATACTTGGTTCAACTGGATCAATAGGCGAACAAGCTCTTCAGGTAATAGATCGACATCCTGATAAATTTAAAGTGGTGGGTCTGGCCGCCCGGGACGAAGTTGATACTATTGCACGCCAGGTGGAGAAATATCAGCCCCGGGCGGTAGCTCTGGGTGATGAAAAATGCTACAGTAAGCTAAAAGCCAAGCTAGGAGGTCAGTGTCAAATAGCTATGGGCTTGGAGGGTATGTGTGAAATAGCCTCCCTGGAAGACGTTGATACGGTATTAGTGGCGGTGAGCGGTGCTGTTGGAATTCTTCCCACCATTGCTGCCATAAACAAATCAAGGCGGATTGCTCTGGCAAATAAAGAGACCCTGGTAGCGGCAGGGGAATTAGTTATGAATTTGGCTCGCGAGAAAGGAGCCATGCTAATACCGGTTGACAGCGAACATTCGGCTATATTTCAGTGTTTGGCCGGAGAGAGCAAACATTTACGCAACCTGTGGTTAACTGCTTCAGGCGGTCCCTTCCGAGATTTCGACCAGGAGCAGCTAGCTAATGTGACTGTTGATATGGCTCTTAAGCACCCTAATTGGAATATGGGGCCCAAAATAACTATTGATTCAGCTACCTTAATGAATAAAGGCCTGGAGGTAATCGAAGCCCATCATTTATTTGCGGTTGACTACGAGCATATAAAGGTCCTGGTTCATAAGGAGAGCGTAATTCATTCTATGGTAGAATTGGTGGACGGCTCCTTCCTGGGACATTTGGGAGTGGCAGACATGAGGATTCCTATTCAATATGCATTGACATATCCTAACAGATTCGATTCCCCAGCTGCTTCGCTTAATTTTAGTGAGATAGGTTGTATTCATTTTCAGGCTCCGGATGTGGCTAGATTTCCATTATTGCAAATGGCGTACCAAGCCGGGAGCCAAGGGGGAACCCTGCCGGCAGTAATGAATGCGGCCAATGAAGTAGCGGTTAACTATTTTCTGAATCGGCGGATTAAATTTTTGGAAATCGCCGAGCTGGTTGCTGCAGTGCTGGAAAAACATGAATTGATAAGCAAGCCGAATTTGGAAGAGATATTTGCAGCTGACAGCTGGGCTCGAGTGTACTGTAAGAGCTTAATAAAGAAAGGAGAATGGTAATGACTATAGTAATAGCTATAATTATTCTATCTATACTCATTTTAGTTCATGAATTTGGTCATTTTGCGGTAGCCCGCCGAATTGGTATACCGGTACATGAGTTTAGTCTGGGTTTTGGTCACAGACTTCTATCTATCAAGAAAAATGGGGTTGAGTACTCATTGCGACTCATTCCCTTAGGAGGATTTGTGCGTATGTCCGGGGAGGAACCCGGAGATATGAATAATCCAGACGGATACAACAATCGTACACCATGGGAAAAAATAGCGGTGGCATTTTCTGGACCGTTTATGAATTTTGTCCTGGCTATATTTATCTTTATTTACACATTTGCGGTTATAGGGGTAGGTCAGCCAGTAAAAGATGCAGTGGTTGGCGAACTTATCGAGGGAAAACCGGCCTACACGGCAGGTCTGCAAACCAATGACCGCGTTCTAAGTGTAAATGGAATCAAGATTAACAGCTGGGAACACTTTGTTAATACCATAAAAGAGCACCCGGTAGGTACACCTTTGCAGGTTACCGTTGATCGCAATGGAGTTGTCAGCAATCTTACCATGAAATCGATTGCGGATGAAAGTACCGGCAAGCCTATTGTAGGGGTTTATCCCCAGGTAGAGTTCGCCCGACAAGGCATATTGACTTCAATTAAACTTGGGTTTATCCAGACATACGAGATGACACTACTTCTCTTGAGCAGCCTGGGGATGCTTTTCACCGGGGCCGCTTCTGCGTCTGATCTGGCTGGCCCGGTAGGAATAACCAGCATGGTAGGTGATGCCGTCCGCGGGGGAACAGTTTATCTGTTGCTTTTTACCGCCTTTTTAAGCCTGAACCTGGGCACAATCAACCTTTTGCCCATTCCCGCTTTGGATGGCAGCAGAATGGTTTTTGCTCTGGTGGAAGCGGTACGTCGTAAACCTATGGACCCTGAAAAAGAGGGTTTTATTCACTGGGTCGGTTTCTTATTACTGATGTTGCTCATTATTTTTGCTACCTACAATGATATCGTTAGATTGATTAAGGGATGATGAAATGAGTAGGAAGTCAAGAACTATAAAGATCGGGCAAGTTGCGGTGGGGGGGGACAACCCGGTCGTGGTTCAGTCCATGACCAACACTGATACCCGTAACATAACGGCAACTGTAGCCCAAATAAAACAGTTAGAACAGGCCGGATGCGAGATAATAAGGGTAGCAGTCCTGGACGAAGAGGCTGCTGCGGCTATACGCGAAATTAAAAAAGATATTACCATTCCTCTGATAGCTGATATTCATTTTGACTACAAACTAGCCCTTAAAAGTATCGACGCCGGAGTCGATGGTCTGCGTATCAATCCAGGTAATATTGGCGATGGAAAAAAGGTGGCCTCTATAGTATCAGCTTGTAAAGACCGCTCCATTCCAATTCGAATAGGAGTAAATTCTGGATCCCTGGATAAAGAGAAACTCGAAAAATATGGGGGTGTCTGCGCTGAAGCCATGGTAGACAGCGCCCTTGACAATATTAAAATACTTGAAGATATGGATTTCCGAGAGATAAAGATTTCCCTGAAATCATCCTCCGTTTTATTAAGCCTGGAGGCTTATCGGCTGATGGCGGCCAAGGTGGAATATCCTTTGCATTTAGGTATAACCGAGGCTGGAACTAAAGATAGAGCTTTAATAAAGTCTGCCCTGGGGATTGGCATGCTCCTTTACGAAGGTATTGGCGATACAGTTCGTTTCTCTTTGACCGCTGACCCAGTAGATGAGGTCTGGGCCGCCTATGAGTTACTAAGGACCTTAGGCTTGCGCAGCCGCGGCATAGAATTGATTTCCTGCCCAACCTGTGGGCGTTGTGAGATTGATTTGATTAAGTTGGCGGAAGAGATTGATGTTCGGGTTCGTACCATGCCAGAGCCGCTTAAGGTAGCAGTTATGGGTTGTGTGGTTAATGGACCCGGTGAAGCCAGGGAAGCGGACGTTGGAATAGCAGGGGGAAGAGGATTCGGATTTCTCTTTCGCCAAGGAGAAATTATCAAGAAGGTTCCCGAGGGAGAAATGTTGGACGAGCTCTTACGGGAGATCGAGAAGATAAAGAATGCGTGAAAATGGAACGGGGAGATGCCATAGCCGTTGATATCGCTGATTTTATATGATAATCGCTGAAGATAGATCAGGATTTAATCGGAGATATAATCGAAATAAAATGAAATATAACATAGAAACGACGGTCTGGTAAGAGCTGAGGTTAACGTTGTAATTATCACTATTGAGTTCTTAATAAGAAAATCAGCGATAATCATAATAATCAGCGATATCAGCGGCTATTCGTTCCAATTCTTAGTATATTAAGGAGGCATATGAAGTGAAGGCATCGAATTTATTTTATCCTACATTAAGAGAAGTACCGAGCGAAGCTGAGATAGCTAGCCATCAATTATTGCTGCGGGCTGGATTTATTAGAAAAACAACCGCAGGAGTATACACCTATTTGCCCCTGGCGATGCGGGTGCTCCGCAAAATTGAGAATATTGTCCGGGAAGAAATGGACCTGGCGGGAGGTCAGGAACTGCTCATGCCAATCATTCAACCCCAAGAGTTGTGGGAGAAATCGGGGCGTTGGTCAGTATATGGAGATGAGATGTTTCGCTTGGTTGACCGGCATAACCGGGGATTTGCACTGGGGCCAACCCATGAAGAAATAATAACCACTTTGGTAAATGCGGAGGTACATTCATACCGTGATTTGCCTTTGCTGCTTTATCAAATCCAGAATAAATATCGAGATGAAATCCGTCCCCGTTTTGGATTGATGCGGGGCCGTGAATTCATAATGAAAGACCTCTACTCATTTGACGAAGATTATGCCGGTTTAGATGTATCTTATCAAAAAATGTATGCCGCTTACCGGGCAATCTACGAACGGATGAAATTGAATTACCGGGTAGTTGAGGCCGACAGCGGTGCCATTGGCGGCAATGAAAGCCACGAGTTTATGGTATTGGCTGATAGCGGTGAGTGCACCATATTATACTGCGAGACCTGTGATTATGCGGCCAATGTTGAAAAGGCCGAGTGCTCGGTCCCGGATCAACCTTCTTCACAGTGCGAACTTAAGGCTATTAATAAAACTCATACCCCCGGGCTGCGGACCGTACAAGATCTGGTAAGTTCTCTGGGTATTTCGGAAAAAGAACTGGTGAAGACTCTGATGTACAGTGCGGATGGTGAAATTGTAGCAGTGGTACTGCGTGGTGACCGGGATTTAAATGAGATTAAATTGAAAAACTTCCTTAAATGCAGTGAACTTTTCATGGCCGATGAGGCCTCTGTGCGTGCGCAGTGTGCCGCAGGTTTTGGATCTTTGGGACCGGTGGGATTAAAAACGAAAATCTATGTTGACTTGGAAGTTGCTGCAATGCGGAATTTTAACTGCGGTGCTAATGAAGATGACTACCATTTAACCAATGTGAATATGGGAAGGGATTTTGCGGCGGAAGCAGTGGCTGACCTGAGAAATGCTGTGGAAGGTGATGGATGCCCGGTTTGTGGAGGCAATCTAAAGGCCCTGCGTGGTATCGAGGTTGGTCATATATTTAAATTGGGTACGAAATACTCGGATGCTCTGGATGCTTGCTATCGCAACGCTGCTGGCGAAGAAAAGGCAATGGTAATGGGTTGCTACGGTATCGGGGTATCACGTACCATGGCAGCGGCGGTCGAACAAAATAATGATAATAATGGGATCATCTGGCCTATGCCCATAGCACCATATCATGTCATCATTATTCCCGTTAATACCAAGAAAGAAGAACAGATGCAGGCCGCTGAAGATATTTATGAAAAGCTTATCAAGCGGGGGTTAGAAGTTATTTTGGATGACCGGGACGAGAGAGCGGGAGTGAAATTCAAGGACGCTGATTTAATTGGTATTCCTATAAAAATTACGATTGGACCCAAATCTTTGCAGGAAAAACAGGTTGAAGTGAAGAAAAGGTGGGCAGACGATACTGAGTTGGTTGCAATCGACACCGTAGTTGACGTAATCTGTGCAATTGTAAAAGAAGGAATGGGAGAGAAATAAAAATTTTGGGATGGGTTATAAATGTCTACTTATGAAATAATACTTAAACTTACCCTGGCCTGTATTCTGGGCGGGATTATAGGCTTAGAAAGAGAGAGTCTAAATCGTCCCGCCGGGTTTAGAACCTATACTCTCGTATGTGTAGGTTCAACATTGGCTATGGTGGTATCTATGGATATGTATTATCAATTTTACCAGACCGTTAATGCTGACCCCGGGCGTATCGCCGCTCAGGTAGTAAGCGGCATCGGTTTTCTGGGAGCAGGTACCATAATGAAAGAAGGCGCTACGGTACGCGGTTTAACAACAGCGGCCGGTCTCTGGGGGGTTGCCTGTATTGGACTGGCTGTGGGAGCAGGGATGTATATCCCTGCAGCAGCAACCACGGCTTTGATTCTCTTTGTTTTGATTTATTTTATAAAATTTGAAGAACATTTTACCGGAATGCGACTTTATAAAGGCATCGTACTCGTGGTTAGTGATGGTCCGGGCCAGGTTGGTATTATTGGTTCTTTGCTTGGAGACATGGGAGTACTGATTAAGAATATCAGTCTTAACCGCTTAGAGTCCGGTGATCTGGAAATTGAGCTTTTGCTGAGTTTGCCTTCAGAGACAACAATCGAGCAGGTTATTAAGCAGCTTTCAACCGCCCGGGGTATGCAGAGCATCGATAGGTTGAACTAAATACGAAGCCAGGAGGAAAAAGGATGACTCTGCGTTTCCAGAGTTTTGTTGATAACAAAATAGATGCAGGATTAATTTCGGTATGGGCAGGTACCCAGATCAAAAAAGTTGAGGTTGTTAAAGAGAAGAAACTCTGGAAACTATATCTCTTGCTGCCACAGCCTATTCCCAGTGCCATTCTTAGGGAGACTGAACTACAGCTGAAGTCATACCACGATTTTCTCAACGATGTTGTAATAGTTCCCGAATTAATGGGATCTTTCGATATTTTACAGAACGTAATATATAGCAGGAAGGATGATTTATCATCCTGTTTATTGTCTATGGGGAAAAACCTTCTCGATCTTCCTTCTATTCGGTGGCGATACGACAACGGTCGAATAGATATTGTCAGTCACGAACAGGAAGTCTATGACCATTTAATTACCACCGAGATATGTCCCCGCTTAGCGGATTGGTTCTGGCAGGAGTATTCCCTGCAGGTTCTGGTACGGGCACTCTATCAGGGTGAACAGGTTAAAAATGAAACTGAGAACTGGATTTCAGAACGTAAGTTGGAGATAATTGAACCGGTTCAGGATAAATCTAGGCCAGGTCACAGCCCTTTTAACCGAGATAATAAAAAACTAGTTAAGATCATTCGGGAAAAATCCATACAGGTAGAAGAACTGGAGGAAGGTTTGAATACGGCAGTCACCGAAGGGGAGATTTGGGATAAGAATGTTTTTGTCTTCCCAGATGGGCGGCTGGCTGTTTATTATTATCTGACGGATTTTAACGACACTGTGGCTGTTAAAACATATTGGAATAAGAGCGATGATGACAAGATACAGGTGGGTGACCGCATAAAAGTTAAGGGGAGTATCCGCTATGATAAACGGATAAAAGAACCAGCACTATTCATGGACCAGTATGCCCAGCTAGAGAAAAACTACCGTGATGATAATAATGAAGAAAAAAGGGTTGAATTGCACGCTCATACGAAAATGAGCGCCATGGATGGTCTAACCGAAGTAAAAGAACTCATCCGCAGAGCCGCCAAATGGAAGCACCCGGCGATTGCTATTACAGACCATGCCTGTATTCAGGCTTTCCCGGTGGCCTATGCGGCCCTCCAGGAAGTAAACAAAAATGATGAAGATTACAAGCTGAAGGTAATATACGGCGTAGAAGGATATCTGGTGGAAGAAGATAAAAAAGAACGCCCTCATCACATCATCCTATTAGCTCGCACTAGAGCGGGGCTGAAGAACCTTTACAAGCTGGTTAGTATAAGCTACCTGGATCATTTCTACCGTCAACCCCGTATACCGCGTAAGGAACTGGAAAAATATCGGGAAGGGCTCTTGCTCGGTACCGCCTGTGAAGCCGGGGAACTCTACCGCGGGCTGCTGCGTGGGGCTGCCGAAGAAGAACTGCAGACCATTGTATCGTTTTATGATTATCTTGAAATTCAGCCTCTGACCAACAATGCTTTCATGCTCAGAAAAGGGCTGGTAAAATCAGAAGAAGAGCTGGCTGACCTAAACCGTACTGTTGTTAGGTTAGGAAGAGAATATCACAAACCGGTCGTTGCTACCGGCGACGTTCATTTTCTTGATCCTCATCATGAAAAATACCGCACTATTATCAAGGCTGGACAGGCCTACGAAGACGCGGACGCTGAGCTTCCCTTATATTTTCGCACTACCGCTGAAATGTTGGAGGAATTTGCCTATTTGGGGGAAGCGGAGGCAAGGCGGGTTGTCATTGAAGATCCAGCTTTAGTTGCCGGATTGGTCGAAGAAATTAAACCAGTGCCCGATGGTTTTTACCCGCCCCAAATAGAGGGCGCCGAGCAGGAGATTACTGATCTCACTTGGCAAAATGCCCATGTTGTCTACGGACCGGAGCTGCCAGCTATTGTTGAAGAACGTATTAAACGCGAACTTACTTCGATAATAGGACATGGTTTCTCGGTGCTCTATCTTATTGCCCACAAACTAGTTAAGAAGTCTAATGAAGATGGGTATTTGGTAGGTTCCCGGGGCTCGGTCGGTTCCTCTCTGGTCGCCTACCTGACAGGTATCACTGAGGTAAATGCTCTGCCTCCGCACTACATTTGCCGCAGCTGTTTCTATTCCGAATTCATTAGCCATAATCTGGGCTGCGGTGCTGATCTGGATGACAAAGAATGTCCCAACTGTGGTCAGAACCTGTTTAAAGACGGATTTGATATACCCTTTGAAACATTTATGGGATTCGAAGGTGATAAGGTTCCTGATATCGACTTGAACTTCTCGGGTGACTATCAGAGTTGTGCCCATCAATATGTTGAAGAAATATTCGGCCACAACAATGTATTCCGGGCCGGAACCATTTCAACCATCGCCGACAAAACTGCATATGGTTTTGTGAAAAAATATATCGAAAAACAGGGTTTGGAAATTAAGGAATCCGAAATTGCCCGTTTGGTTAGAGGTATTGCCGGGGTTAGAAGAACTACTGGGCAGCACCCCGGAGGTTTAATTGTTGTGCCCACCGATATGGATATAATGGACTTTACACCCTTGCAGCACCCGGCCGATAATAAAGAATCCGGGGTGATCACTACCCACTTTGAATATCACGCCATTGGCGATCAATTGGTCAAGTTAGATATTCTGGGACATGACGATCCCACCGTTATAAAAGAACTGGAAGATTTGACCGGAATAAAAGCCTCTTCCATAAGTCTTTCGGACAAAGAGATTATGCAGCTATTTTCAGGGGTTGGACCCCTAGGAGTCAGTGTGGAAGACATTGATTCCACGGTGGGAACTTATGGCATACCTGAGTTTGGAACTCCCTTTGTCAGACAGATGCTGGAAGCAACCCGCCCCACGACTTTTTCCGAATTAGTGAGAATAAGCGGCTTGTCCCATGGAACTGACGTATGGGTTAACAATGCGCAGAGCCTGATTGCTAGTCAAACAGCAAGTTTAAACGAAGTAATCTGCACCCGTGATGACATAATGACCTATTTGATTCATCAAGATATGAACAAAATTCAGGCCTTCGAAATAATGGAAAAGGTACGTAAAGGCAAGGGCTTGAAACCTCAAGATGTGCATGTAATGGAGCAATCCCAGGTGCCATCATGGTACATTCAGGCCTGTCAGAAAATTAAATACATGTTCCCTAAGGCCCACGCTGTGGCTTACGTAACTATGGCCTATCGTATAGCATGGTATAAAATAAAATATCCTTTGGCGTTTTACTCCAGTTTCTTTGGAATCAGGGCTGAAGATTTTGATGCGGAAACTATCTTGGGTGGGTATGAAGCAGTGCGCAATCGAATTAAAGAGATCAATAAAATGGGTTATGATGCCTCTCAAAAAGACAAGAAACTCTTGACTATTTTGGAGTTAGCTATGGAAATGTACGCTCGGGGTTTCCATTTCAAACCGGTGGACATATATAGATCCGATGCCCATAAATTCATATTAGCTGATAAAGGCCTGATTCTGCCATTTGCGGCTTTGCCCAATATTGGGGCAGCGGCGGCTCAAGGTGTCATCAGCAGCAGAAAAGACGGTGAGTATGTATCCGTAGAGGATTTTCAGAATAGAACCAGATTGAACAAAAGCGCCATGGATATGTTAAGAAAAGAGAATTGTTTTGAGAGTTTGCCCGAGAAAACGCAGATCAGTCTATTTGCCTAAATCCGATTACTACCATAATAAACTGGTATAAACTTGAATAATAAAATGGCAATGTGTTATACTTCTAATGTATTCTTGCTAATATGTATTAGAAAGAGTGGGTAACGGCCCACTCTTTCTATTGTTAATTGCCTGCGAATTGAAATAGTACGGGGGTGGCTAAAAGATGACTGCCCGGGATGCAATAAATCCAGAGGCAAGATCCATGATTGCCGAAAAACTGCAAGCCATTGGAATAGAGTTGTATGATATTGAATACCAAAAGGAGCCTAATGGACTGATTCTCAGAATCTACATAGATACCATAAATGGGGTAGATTCAGATACATGTGTAACCGCGACCCGTGCTATTAAAGATTTTATAGATACCCTCAATGATCTGGATTATGATTACTTGGAAGTTTCATCGCCAGGGATTGATCGCATCCTCAAGCAGGATAGCGATTTTGTGAAATATCGAGGTTCTAGAGTAATGGTCAAAACCTCCCAGCCTGTGGAGGGCAAGAAGAAATTTATAGGCATACTGGCTGAGGTCAATTTGAACTTATTGGACTTAGAGATGGACGGGAAGCTAGTCCATTTTGAACGTAAAATGATATCTGTTGTCAGACTGCATCCAGACATATAAGGAGGAAAAGCAATGTCCCATGAACTCATTCTAGCCTTGAAAGAGTTGGAAAAAGAGAGAGGTATTCCCAAGCAAGCGTTGATTGAAGCTATAAAATCGGCTTTGAATACAGCATATAAAAAGAATTTTGGTACCTCGCAAAATGTAAGTGTAGAGTTGAATGAGATTACCGGCGAGGTGCAGGTTTATGCGCAAAAGCGAGTGAGTGAAGAGGTAAAAGATGCATGTATGGAGATTTCCCTGCAGGATGCACAGGAAATAGATCCTCTATCCACCGAAGATTCGATAATCAACGTAGAGGTTACTCCTTCCAATTTTGGCCGCATAGCTGCTCAAACCGCCAAACAAGTTGTGGTCCAGAAACTGCGGGAAGCTGAGCGCAGTCTAATTTATGAGGAGTTTTCCGAACGAGAAGGTGAAATCGTTACCGGCAGTATACAAAGAATTGAATCAAAGACAGTTGTGGTTAATTTAGGAAGAACTGAAGGAATTATGCTGCCATCTGATCAAATATTTACCGAAAGGTATGAGGTTGGCCAAAGAGTAAAAGGCTACATATACGAAGTTAAGAACTCCTCCAAAGGCCCCAGCGTTTTTATTTCACGAACCCATCCGTACTTCCTTAAACGTTTGTTTGAACTTGAAGTTCCAGAAATATATGAAGGTCTGGTAGAGATTAAAACCATAGCCCGGGAGGCCGGAGCCCGTTCCAAAATATCAGTTTTCTCCATGGATGAAAAAATTGATTCTGTGGGTGCCTGTGTAGGTCCTCGCGGTATTAGAGTGCAAAATATTGTCAGCGAGTTAAACGGAGAAAAGATTGACATAATCAAGTATCATAAAGACCCTGAGAAATTTATTGCCAATGCCTTAAGCCCATCTAAAGTGCTTTCGGTAGAAATAGATGGGGATGGCAAAAAAGCTCGGGTTATAGTTCCCGACTATCAGCTTTCTTTGGCTATAGGGAAAGAAGGCCAAAATGCCCGCCTGGCAGCCAAGTTAACTGGTTGGAAGATTGATATAAAGAGTGAAAGCCAGGCTGAAGAGGAGTATGAACTCGATGCCTAAGGAGCGTAAATTACCACAGCGCATGTGTGTGGGCTGCCGGGCAATGAAAAATAAGCGAGAATTAATCCGGGTAGTCAGGACACCGGAAGGTTCAGTTGACCTTGATACTACTGGGAAAAAATCCGGACGAGGAGCTTATATCTGTGCAGACCTGGAGTGCCTGAATCTTGCCGTTAAGGGAAAGAGATTGCAAAAAGCCCTCCAGCACGAAATCGCCGCGGATGTACTGGATCTCATCAGAGGACAGTTAAAAAGCCCATAAAAAAGGTGGGTGGTATTTTGAGAAAAGTTTATAACCTCATAGGTATTGCACAACGGGCTGGCAAAACTTCTTCAGGTGTTACGGCAGCCCGCACAAGTATGATGAGAAATCGGGCTTGTATTTTGCTTATGAGTCAAGATATAGCGTCAAATTCCAAAGAGTTATTAATTAAAACCTGTATAAAGCAAAACATTCCCTGGATCATACTGGGAAATAGGTATGAAATTGGGAACAGTATAGGCAAAGCATATCGCGTAGCCTTGACTATTAATGAGGCGGGAATAGCACAAGCTATTCTTAAAGCTATTGCAGCAGCGGGTATAGAGGCAAAAAGTATGGGGGTGGTTGAATGGCCAAGATAAGAGTACATGAGTTAGCGAAAGAATTGGGGACACCAAGTAAAGAGATGGTTGATACCCTTCAGAAGTTGGGTTTGGATGTAAAAAACCATATGAGTACCTTGGAAGATTCACAGGCTGTTTGGGTCAGAAAGCGCTTGGGAGAGAAAACTAATGCAGACCCAAATAAGGCGCAGGAAAAGCCTGCCAATAGACCTGCCCCCCAATCGGCTCAACCAACTGCCCAGGTGCCACCCCGGAAGGAGTACAGCCAAGGTTCTGATCGAAATGTCGGCCAAGGACAGAAGGACATAAATCCCCAGACAACTGTAAAACCAAAAACCGATTTACAGACCAGAAGTACAGATGCAAACGAACGGGATGGCAGATCGGAAGGCTTGCGCCCTGATCAACGTCCTGATTATAGAAATCAGTCCAATAGTACAGACTCCAATGTATCTAGACCTGTATCAACCGGAGGTCAGAATAATCGTCCAAATGCACCCCGCCCCATGGGCAGACAGGATAATCGACAGAATGCACCCCGCCCCTATGGCGGACAGGATAATCGTCCCAATGCACCCCGCCCCATGGGCGGACAGGATAATCGACAGAATGCACCCCGCCCCTATGGCGGACAGGATAACCGACCGAATACACCCCGCCCCATGGGCGGACAGGATAATCGACAGAATGCACCCCGCCCCTATGGCGGACAGGATAATCGTCCCAATGCACCCCGCCCCATGGGCGGACAGGATAATCGTCCCAATGCACCCCGCCCCTATGGCGGACAGGATAATCGTCCCAATGCACCTCGCCCCTATGGCGGACAGGATAACCGTCCGAATACATCCCGTCCCATGGGCGGACAGGATAGTCGACAGAATGCACCCCGTCCAACGGGCGGACAGAATAATCGTCCGTATGCACCTAGACCCATGGGCACACAGGACAATCGTCAGAATACATCCCGGCCAGCATCCGGTACTGCGCCCCGAGGCCCCGAGCAGCGTCCGGCTGCCGCTGGTAAGCCAACTTCGCCCAAACCTTTTACAAATGATAAGAAGCCAAATCAAGGATTTAATCCATCCCGGCCAGCAGGGTTTGATCAGGGTAAACCGAAAAAGGCAGCTCCGCCGAAGCCACAGTTTACCAAAGATTACAGCCGGCCTCAGAAAAAGGGCAAACACAAAAAGAAAAAAGAAGATATAGTATTGGTAACTCCCGAGAAGATTATTGTGGGAGATTCCATCCAGGTAAGAGAATTAGCCGATAAACTGGCTAAGGGGTCAGCCGAAATAGTAAAGAAATTAATGGAATTGGGCATTATGGCCACGATCAACCAGGAGATCGATTTTGATACAGTTGAGATTCTGGCCAGTTTGTATGATGTAACCGTTGAACGCGAGATTACCGAAGAACAGCAGATATTGGAAGAGATTGTTGATACCGAAGAAAGTCTTGTTCCTCGTTCTCCCATTGTTACGGTAATGGGTCATGTTGACCATGGCAAAACCTCATTGCTGGACAAGATTCGTAAAGCAGACGTGGTTTCGGGAGAAGCAGGCGGCATTACTCAGCATATTGGTGCCTATCAGGTAACGGTAAATGGCAATCGAATTACCTTTATTGATACACCAGGTCACGAAGCCTTTACCGCAATGCGAGCCAGGGGAGCTAACCTGACTGATATTGTAATCCTGGTGGTCGCTGCTGATGATGGAGTTATGCCTCAGACCATAGAAGCTATAAACCATATTAAAGCGGCCAAAGTACCTTTTGTAGTGGCTTTGAACAAAATGGATAAGCCCGATGTTAATCCGGATAAAGTAATGCAGCAGTTGACTGAATACAGTATAGTCGCCGAAGAGTGGGGCGGTGATACTATGTTTATACCCGTGTCCGCTAAAGCCGGTACTGGAATCGATGATCTTCTGGAAAGGGTACTGCTGGTTGCCGAAATGAATGATATTAAAGCCAACCCCGACCGGCAAGCCGAAGGCGTAGTGATTGAAGCCCAATTGGACAAAGGCAAAGGCGCAGTAGCAACTCTGCTGGTTCAAAAGGGAACCCTTAAGGTTGGTGACTGCATAGTCTGCGGATTTACCTGGTGCAAAGTCAGAGCTATGACTGATTACCGGGGACGTCGGGTAGATTTAGCTTATCCATCCATGCCAGTAGAAATCACCGGATGGTCAGATGTTCCTGAAGTAGGGGAAAAAGTACAGGTCTGTGAAGAAAAGATCGCGAAGGAGATAGCCAGCCTGAGATTAAGTGAGAAGAAGCTGGAAGATCAGAAACGCAGCAGCAAGATTTCCTTGGATGACTTCTTCAAACAGATGCAGACCGGTATGAAAGAATTAAACTTAATAATTAAGGGAGATGTACAGGGTTCAATTGAAGCTCTGGCTCAGTCCCTGCAGAGACTCAGTACCAACGAAGTTAAGGTTAATGTTATCCATTCCGCGGTTGGTGCTATAACCGAAACTGATGTGATGCTGGCTTCGGCCTCCAACGCCATAATTATAGGATTTAACGTCCGACCTGATATCAAAGCACGCAAATATGGAGAAGAAGAAAACATAGATGTTCGCATGTATCGGGTAATATATGAAGCCATTGATGATGTGAAGAAGGCTATGACAGGTTTGCTTGATCCCGAGTATCGTGAAAAATATCTGGGCCGGGCTGAAGTGAGAGCGACCTTCAAGACTCCCAATTATGGCACAATAGCCGGTTCCTATATAATTGACGGTAAACTGCAGAGAAATGCTGAAATGAGAGTTCTTAGGGATTCAGTAATAATTTACGAGGGAAAACTGACTTCTTTAAAAAGGTTCAAGGATGATGTTAAAGAAGTTGTGGAAGGCTATGAATGTGGAATTGGTGTGAAGGACTTTAACGATCTCAAAGAAGGCGATATTATAGAAGCCTATATTATGGAAGAGATTGCCAGAGAATTATAATTATTCACCATTACCATACCGGAATGGGGTGATAAGATGGGAAAACGCAGACAAGAGAGAATGTCCGTAGAGATAAAGAGAGTTCTGTCCAACATAATCCAGGAACATATAAAAGACCCGCGGATTGATTTCTATTCGGTATCAATAACCCGAGTGGACATAGCCCAGGATATTAGTCATGCACGAGTATATATAAGTGTTCTGGGTAATGATGAGAAACAGGCTGAGACCATACAGGTCTTGCAAAAGGCGCGGGGATATATAAGAACCGAATTGGCTCGAGTAATCCAGGTGCGGCATGCTCCTGATCTAGAATTCAGATTGGATAAATCTATTGAACACGGTATCAGGATAGCAGCCTTGCTGGAAAGTCTCCCAGAAACTCAGACAGCGAAGGAACAGGCGGATGAATAGGCTGACACAAATCGCTGAGGAAATAAAGCAAAGAGATGATTATTTGTTAGTGGGGCACTCAATCCCAGATGGTGATTGTATTGGTTCACTAATAGGTTTGTATCTGGGTCTCCTTTCATTGGGGAAAAAAGTTAGGATACTATTACAGGATCCGGTTCCGTCTATTTATAAATATCTGGTTGGCAGTGAGGCTGTACTTAATACCAAACAAGTAGCACGACCGATTGTAAACGTTATATTTCTGGATTGCTCGGATGAAGAGCGTACCGGCGATAAAGCTGTCGCTATTATGTCCGATAGAAGCTTTACAATAAACATTGACCATCATCAGAGTAACACTATGTTTGGCAATCTAAACTATGTAAATGACAGGTCATCTTCAACCGCAGAACTGGTCTATGACCTTCTAGTGCATTTAAATGTCGAGATTAATCCTGATATAGCCCATGCACTATATGTGGGTATAGTTCAGGATACAGGTGGTTTTCACCACAACAGCACAACCAGTGCAACTTTTCGCACTGCTGCCGCCTTGATGGATAAGGGTGTAAACCTGGATTTGATTAAACTGAATCTGTTCGAGTCTAAGAGTAAAGCCGAAGTCAGGTTGTTGAGTCTGGCACTGCAAAACATTAATTTCAACAGCAATGGCAAAATAGCATGGATGATATTAAACTACGACGACGTAGAAGCTATCGGAGCTCTGGATATTTGTCCAGAAGGTATCATCAATTACTCTTTAACCATCAAAGGGGTAGAGGTAGGTCTATTGTTCCGGGAAATAAGCCCCGGGCTGATAAAAGTTGGTTTTCGTTCCAAGGGAGAAGTAGACGTATCGGCTATTGCAGCAGAATTTGGGGGAGGCGGTCACCGCCGCGCTGCCGGTGCCAAACATGATGGAACCATGGAAGAAGCTGAGCGTCAGGTAATTTTTGCCGTGGAGAGTGTGGTCAATTAAGTGGATGGATTTATCAATGTAAACAAATCTCCGGGCATGACTTCCTTCGATGTAATAAGAAAATTAAAAAGAATAATCCCCAAGACGAAACTGGGTCATCTTGGAACCCTCGATCCTATGGCAGAGGGAGTCCTGCCAGTAGCAATCGGATTTGCTACCCGACTTATTGAATACGTAAGTGAAACCGATAAGATCTATCGGGCGTCTATGACCCTCGGAGGCGAATCTGATACTCAGGATGCCTGGGGCAATATTGTGTACAAACCAGACATAACATTTGCTAAAGATGATTTAGCTGCAATTCTTCCAAGATATGCCGGTAAAATCAGCCAGATACCACCCATGTATTCAGCGGTACATCATCACGGAGAAAGATTGTATGACCTGGCTCGTCAGGGTATTATTGTCGATAGAGAAGCCAGGAGCATCGATATCGAATACATACATCTATTAGATATAGACAGAGACGATGAAGACCGACCCCTCATAAAAATAGAAGTACGGTGTTCTAAAGGTACCTATATTCGCACCCTGTGCCACGATATCGGTAACGAACTGGGAACCGGTGCTTACCTATCAGCATTGACCCGCATCCGTGCCGGGGTATTTACTATTGCAGATGCCTATTCTTTGGATGAAATTGAGCGACGTAAAGATAATCTGGCAGGTCTAATCAGACCGGCCGACTATCCATTAATGCACCTGGGGAAGATCATAATAGAGGATCAGACTTTGGATAAAGTATTTAATGGTAATCGAATTCAGCTTGAGGACAAGTTACTATCGGGACTTTTAAGGGTTTATGGGCCACAGGGCAAATTGGTCGCTATAGCCGAATGTCAGACCGAAGATAATGGGACTATGCTGCAGCCGGTCAAGGTTTTTAAGTAAAGCCACACCTGGGAAACACTGCCGTAAACCCCATAAATATATTGCTACAAGGAGTAATCTGGAATGCATACCATAATCGGTATTGAAAACTTTTCTGACAAAACCAAACCCGTCTATTTAGCCTTAGGTAATTTTGACGGAGTACACAAAGGGCACCAAAGTTTAATCAGAGCTTTGGCGGAAAAGGCGACAACTAACGGCGGGCAGGCGGTAGCCTTTATTTTCGAACCTCATCCCGCCCAGGTGCTTACACCCGAACGCGCTCCGCTTTTGTTGCTAACTCCTGGTCGCAAGGCGAAATTACTAGAAAAGATGGGTCTGGATGCACTTATTTACAATCCTTTTACGCGCGAAATTGCTGCCTGGTCTCCAGATCAATTTGTGGATAAGATATTGATTCAGGAATTACATATTCGGGAAGTGTTTGTAGGATTCAACTATACCTTTGGACATCGCGGGGCTGGAACCCCGGAACTCCTCCAGCAAATGGGAAAGAAGAAGGGCTTTGGGGTAAATATAATCGAGCCTGTCAAATATGGAGGGGAGACGATATCCAGCAGTCTGGTAAGAAAATCTCTCGAAGAAGGAGATATCAAGACCGCCTTTCAACTTCTAGGCTATCATCCGGTTCTCGAAGGAAGAGTAGTAGAAGGTGAGCATCGTGGTGCAGCGCTTGGATTTCCCACCGCCAATATTGGCGTGGAAACTATATATAATGTGCCCGGCAAAGGAGTTTATGCAGCTCAGGCCACAGTGGGCGATAGGAATTATCGTTGTGTTGTAAATATCGGCAGCAAACCTACTTTTCATGAGGAATACCCTATTTCCATTGAAGCTCATCTGATGGATTTTTCAGAAGATATATATGGTCAATCAATCTGCTTGTCATTTATAGAAAAACTGCGAGATGAACAGCGCTTTGGGTCTCTCCAAGAACTAGTTGCGCAAATTTCCTTGGATCGGGATAGAGCCTTAGAGATTTCCCGCGCTTATGGCGGGGAGTAAGTACACTAACACATGGATTAGGGTTGACAGCGTACCGGGCCTGGGATAAGTTTACTTTTCAATATCGCTATGTTAAAATAACTCTGTTGTAGATATGGATATGGGGACGATCTATAACAAATAATATTGCAAAGAGCGGCAAGGTCTTTGACTTGTATTTAAATATTTTCAATCAAATGGATTAATACTATAATAAGAAATCAGTATTAAATCCGGTAACCATCGGCTCAGGTTGACGATTTTCACCGACGTTAATCTTGGTTAGTGGCGTTTAAAAGTGAGGAGGTGAAAAATTTGGCTCTGTCTACCGAGAAAAAACAAGACATTATTAAGGCTTATCAGGTACATGAGAATGACACTGGATCTCCTGAGGTTCAGATAGCTATTCTAACGGATAGAATTAACTATCTTAATGAGCACCTGAAAGCGAATAAAAAAGACCATCATTCCAGAAGAGGCCTCTTAAAAATGGTTGGACAAAGACGGTCACTTTTGGATTATCTGAAGAACAATGATTTTGATCGTTATCGTAACATTGTAACTCGATTAGGTCTACGCAGGTAAAGAGCGGAATGCCGCTCTTTAACTTTATACAGCTGTAACGAAAGGAGGAGTTTCACATAGTTCACAAATACCAAATAGAGGTCGCTGGTCGGCCGCTGGTGATAGAAGTTGGTCAGGTAGCCAAACAAGCTAATGGTTCAGCTCTGGTGAGATACGGCGATACTGTGGTGCTGGTGACTGCCACCGCTGCTGCTCCTAGAGAAGGCCTGGATTTCTTTCCATTAACTGTAGAATACGAAGAAAAACAATATGCAGTAGGTAAAATTCCGGGTGGATTTATTAAGAGAGAAGGCCGGGCTACGGAAAATGCTACCCTATCAGCCCGCCAAATAGACCGCCCCATCAGGCCGCTGTTCCCTAAGACTTATAAAAACGATCTGCAGATAGTGGCTTCCATTTTATCAGTTGAAAAAGACAATTCTCCTGATATTACCGCGATAATCGGCGCTTCAGTAGCCCTGGGAGTTTCCAACATACCCTTTGGCGGACCGGTGGCTGCAGTTATCGTAGGTTTGGTTGACGGCCAGCTAATCATTAATCCGACCGTAGAACAGCACCACCTGAGTGATTTACACCTGGTTGTGGCAGGAACTCAAGAAGCCATTATGATGGTTGAAGGTCATGCCAATGAAGTTCCCGAAGCGACAATTCTGGAGGCCATATTCTTTGCTCACGGGGAAATAAAGAGAATAGTAAGCTTCCTGGAACCAATTGTAGCTGAATTGGGCAAAACCAAACTGGAAGTTGTAGCCCCCGAAATAGATGAACAAATGGTCAGTATGATAAGGGAATTTGCCACATCCAATCTGGAAGAAGCTGTGAAAAATCCCGACAAGAAATCCCGGGAAGCCCATATGGATGCGGCCCGTCAGGCGGTGCTGGAACACTTTAAGGAGATTTACCCAGACCAAGGTAAACAGATTGCCGGTATCGTGGACAAGCTGATGAAAGAGATTGTAAGAAAAATGATTCTGGAAGAAGGCGACCGGGTTGATGGCAGAAAATTGGATGAAATCAGAACCATCAGCTGTGAAGTTGGGTTCCTGCCCAGACCTCATGGATCCGCCCTGTTCACTCGGGGTCAGACCCAGGTTTTATCAGTAACCACTCTGGGACCTATTCGGGAAAATCAGATCCTGGACGGACTTGGAATTGACGAAACCAAAAGATATATTCACCATTACAACTTCCCACCTTATAGTGTAGGTGAGACTAAACCCATGCGCGGACCCAGCCGCAGAGATATCGGCCATGGTGCTCTGGCGGAAAGGGCTTTGTTAGCTGTTATTCCATCCAATGACGAATTCCCCTATACCATCAGAGTTGTTTCTGAAGTTTTGGAATCCAATGGCTCCAGTTCTATGGGGAGTGTCTGTGGGAGTTCCATGTCGTTAATGCATGCTGGAGTACCCATCAAAGCACCGGTTTCTGGAATAGCCATGGGACTAGTTAAAGGTGAGGACAAATTTGCCATACTTAGTGATATTCAGGGTATTGAAGACGCACTAGGTGACATGGACTTCAAATTAGCTGGTACAGCCAAGGGAGTTACCGCTCTGCAAATGGACATCAAGATTAGCGGAGTAAACCGGGAAATAGTTCAGACAGCGCTCACCAAAGCCCGCGAGGGTAGAATGTTCATCATGGACAAAATGATGGCCGCAATCGATAAACCTAATGTTGAACTTTCTCCCTATGCTCCTCAGATGATAAGGATGCAGATTCACCCTGACAAAATCAGAGAAATTATTGGTCCGGGTGGCAAAACGATCCATAAAATTGTGGCCGAGAGTGGTTGTAAAATCGATATTGAAGACGATGGCAGCTTGTTTATTATCGCCACTGATGAAGAAGGGGCCAAAAAAGCTCGCTTCCTGATTGAATCCATCCTGGCTGATGTCGAGGTGGGACGAGTCTATATGGGAACGGTCAAGCGTATTATGGACTTTGGAGCCTTTGTTGAGATTATTCCAGGTGTGCTCGGTACCAGCGGTAAAGAGGGACTGGTCCACATATCACAGCTGGATGAAGTAAGAGTAAACAAAGTCGAAGACATAGTGAAAATTGGTGATAAGATTGAAGTCAAAGTTACGGAAATAGACCGTCAGGGTCGAGTAAATCTTTCCCGCAAGGCGGCTCTGCGTCAGGCCAAAGAAGACAAATAAAGCATGAATAAGCCGAGTTGACTCTCTCGGGGGGACAGGTCCATTGTCCCACCCAATATATATACTGTGGGACAATGGACCTGTCCCCCTGCTTGCAAAACATTGACAAAAAGGTAAATAAAAACTGAATAGTAGTGCTCACTGCCGAATATTAATTTTATGAGAAAAATTAAGGTGGTGGGTATTATTTTTTAAGAAGGGGTTTCACGTTATTAGATTAGACGGCCGAACCCTTTTTCTTTTGTCCTTTTTTATCAGTATATCACTCGTAACCAGCTGGATCGATCGAATGGAGCGTAACGTACTGGGAGTCAAAGAAGGCGTTATGGTTGAGGATATTGAAGTAACGAGGCTGATGCCCCGTGAACTCCAGGCAGTAATTGAAGAAATAGCTCTAAAACATCAGAAACTCCCGACCGAACCGAGCATGGACAAAGAAACGGGCAGAATCAACCCGGAACAGGCCGGAACAACTGTAAATGTTGACCAAAGCTTGGCAAAGGTCCTGGCGGCTTCTCCCGGACAAAAAATCGAATTGGACATAGTCTTGATTAATCCCCAATATAGCAGGCAGGATCTGATCAAGGCTAACCAAATAATTGCTAATTATACGACCTGGTTTCACGGAAGTTCGGCTCGATATCAAAATATTTCGACCGCTCTCAAGAGTCTGAACAACACAGTTGTCTGGCCAGGAGAAGTATTTTCTTTTAATGAGACTACCGGGCCTCGCACCGCTGAGCGAGGGTATCTGCCTGCCCCCATAATTCTGAATGGCGGTTTTGACGTGGACTATGGAGGCGGTGTATGCCAGGTGGCCAGTACGGTATATAATACCGCACTCATAGCAGGTTTGCCCATAATAGAGCGTCATGCTCACACAAAACCGGTACATTATGTTCCTGCCGGAAAAGATGCTACCGTCAACTATGGCTATTTAGATTTGCGTTACCAAAATAACCGGAGTGGTCCGCTTATCATAAAAACCTCCATGCAGAATGGTCGTATCTATGTGGAATTTAGAGGGGAGAAATGACTAAGTGAGAATTTATTACTTTTCGAAAAAAATCTGCTCATTACGGGTATTATTATGATTCTGGCCTTTGGTTTTCTTTCGGTGGCTTTTTTGAACCAGGACAATACAACCATTGCCGCCGGGGTAGATGATCCGATTTTCCAGGGCAATTCCGAAACCAAATCAGTAGCAATTACCGTAAATGTAGATTGGGGTGAAGAATTTCTTCCCGCTATGTTAGACGAATTTAAGAAGAACAATGCCCTGGTAACCTTTTTTGTAACCGGCCGCTGGGCAGAAAAGAATCCTGAACTACTGAAACAAATGGCGGCCGCCGGGCACAGCATTCAGAATCACGGTTACAAACATGTGCATTTTAATCAATTAAGCCCCACTGAGGTTAATAGTGAAATAAAGAAAGCCGAAGAAATCATATATGGGATTACCGGAGTACGATCTTCCTTCTTTGCTTCACCTTATGGGGAATATAATACCCAGCTGGTCAGGGCGGTGACTGCTATCAATTAAATACCACTAACGAGGTGATAATCTTGATAGATAATGCTCAACAGCCTGTTGAAGTATTCATTTCTTATGCCCACGCTGATGAGCCATTAAGAGAAGAATTGGGAAAGCACCTGAGGGGCTTAGAACGAATAGGGTTAGTAAAGTGCTGGCATGATAGGAAACTATTACCGGGAAGTCATTTTAATGATGAGATTGATGAAATGTATAATAAAAGGCCATTCAATACAAACGAGTATAACTCCATTCATTAAGGATAATAGAGTTTATCTACCTATAATCTATGCTGCTCTGGCTATGGGAATAGCACCTGAAAATATACTTATCGATAAAGACTGGAATACATTTACCTTTTTAAAAGGCAATAAAGTTGTCCAATTTAAAGCCAATAGCGATATTACGCTTCTCAACGGGGCAGCAATATCTCTGGATGTAGCTCCCATAATCATAGGAGGGCATCCGATGCTACCAAAACAGAAGATGGCACAAGCTTATGGAATAACTGTTACTTGGGATGCATCTACCCAAAGGGTAATATTTGGGTATACTGACATGTCCGAGAATAATTTATTAGTAGAAATTGCTTATCAAGATTTTCCGCAAAAGCCTGAAATTTATTTTACTATCGTTCAAGAATCATACTTCAACCAGTGGAAGCAACTAAGTAATGAGGAGAAGAAAGGTTATCTATATGCTTAGATGTCTAAATATATGTATTTAACCCTTGGGGCAAATCCGTATCATGGAGTAGTGCGATATAAAATTAATGATGACATAGGTATATTTTTAGGTTCTATCACATTTAAATATGGTGCAAAATATGAAAATTGCGGTTTTTATATTCCACCAGAGTATGAGCAAATCATTCAGATAAATAAATTTGAAATGTCATTATTAGATTTACATAAAAGATTTATCCCAGAAGAATTAAATTGGTAATAAAATTTATAAAATCGATATTTTATATTTAATAACCCGTCATAGTAGGTCTTACTGTACCATTTCTATATTCGAAGTAGCAGGAACTATATGGAATAGTGTAGAATTATTGAGGCATTAGTAGTGTAAGGAGGAGAAAATGAAAAGAGCACGTTATTTATCGGTGATGTTATCTATTCTAATGTTTATTATTGTTATGCCGGCTGATGCAGCTCCATCAGTAGTTTTAAATGGACGAAATCTGAATTTTGATGTACCCCCGATAACCATTCAGGGACGGACTTTGGTTCCTTTAAGAGCAATATTTGAAGCTCTTGGCGCTAAGGTTGGATGGGATGCAGAAACAAACACAATAACTGGAACCAAAGATAATATTAATATTATGTTAAAGGCTAACAGCACAGAAGGATTTGTAAACGGCAATAAAATCGTACTTGACGTACCTGCCACTGTAGTAGATGGCAGGACTTTGGTACCTATTAGATTTATTGCGGAAAGTCTAGGGGCAAAAGTGAACTGGGATGAATTGACAAATACGGTTGGAATAAACACGCTTGTTACTGAAAGCGAAAAGGGATATACACCTGCAACCCTAATCTATAAATCAAATGCTGAACCTTCCTATAGCGTATATACTCGACGGAGTATTGATACTTTAATTATTGCTGCTGGTCTCTACACTAATTTTAATAGTCCATATCTACTTCCCAATGTGGATGAAAGAGTAATTTATAAAAATGCCAAGGAATATTTTGGCCCATATAAGGAGCATGCATTTATAAAAGGTTTTGGCAAATATATGGAGGGTAATGATGTTAAGTCATCCTATATGGCTTTCTTATTGAATTATTCGGATTTACCAGAATTAAAGAAAGCTCATGATAACCCCCAGAAGTATTTATCTAATGAAAAGGAAGCACAGGAATTCCTCAATTCGCTAAAGGCATTTTATATAGACACGAATGCTGAAACATTTTTTGAAAACAATGCATCTTCATATAAAGCTTTGAATTCGTATATTAATGAGAACATCAAGCAAAGCAATATGTTAAAACTGATAAGTGACGTTGAAAGTTATACTGGAAACAAGGAAAAATATTTTGCGGGCAAAAATGTTTCGTATTCTACGGTACTATCATTCTATAGAACTATAGGTTCTTTTGCGGTCAATGAGAATATTACCTTGGCAAGTATGCAGTATGCTTATAATTCTTCGAGTCCAACTTCACAGTTTAATATGAACAGCATTATGAAAACATCGGTACATGAATACCTTCACAACTATATAAATAAACCTGTTCAAAATAATGATGCCCTGATTAACGAATTGTCTCAAGGTGAGGATAAAAACGAATACATTTCTTCGTTATATGTCTTAAAGTCATTTCCCTGGAACAGAGCAACGGACGAAAATATTGTACGGGCAGTTGAAGCGAGGCTTTATAAAAAGGAGTTTGGTGAAGACAGAGCTATAAGGGATATTATTGACCCTGAGACACAATACGGCTTCAAGCAGGTAAGAAAAATATACGATAAATTGGAGGAATATGAGAAAGACAGGAATAAATACCCTACGATAGACGATTTCATGCCTGAGCTTATTAAAGAAATGTTCAAGAAAAACTAGTTTCAACAAGTGATTTTCAATACCCCTCTTACTTAAAGTAGGAGGGGTATAGTTTACATTTAAAAGGTATATTTGAGTTCAGTAGTCAGCTACACCAAACAGTAAATTAACCATATTAAAGACCTCTTGGTAGAGGTCTTAATTGTTTTTCATTTAAGTGTTCATAGCCATTTATTTAACATACATTCTATCTCTTACCATAATTAGACAGAAAAAAGGAATATCCTGCAAAAACATGGAAATGATCTTAAAAGCTAAATTCTAAAACCTCTAAAACAGAGGCCTTTTTTTATTTATTGGGAATCATTACTCAACCCATATTTATCCATTCTAATGTAACTTACACTGGATACAAATGTAAATAAGATTAGTTTTGTTTATCAGATATTTAATAGCCGAATAAATGGTTATCAGTGAGAATAAAAATTAAAGAATACATAATTAGCGTTTAAAAGAAGAACTTTGCTCTATGGTCGTATCTATGTGGAATTTAGAGGGGAGAAATGATTAAGTGAGAATTTATTACTTTTCGAAGAAAAATCTGCTCATTACGGGTATTATTATGATTCTGGCCTTTGGTTTTCTTTCGGTGGCTTTTTTGAACCAGGACAATACAACCATTGCCGCCGGGGTAGATGATCCGATTTTCCAGGGCAATTCCGAAACCAAATCAGTAGCAATTACCGTAAATGTAGATTGGGGTGAAGAATTTCTTCCCGCTATGTTAGACGAATTTAAGAAGAACAATGCCCTGGTAACTTTTTTTGTAACCGGCCGCTGGGCAGAAAAGAACCCCGAATTACTTAAACAAATGGCTGGTGCAGGGCACAGCATTCAAAATCACGGTTACAAGCACGTGCATTTTAATCAATTAAGCCCCACTCAAGTTACCAGCGAAATAAAGAAAGCAGAAGACATCATCTTCGGCATTACGGGAGTACGGTCATCGTTTTTTGCCTCACCTTACGGTGAATACAACCCCCAATTGGTCAGAACGGTCAACGGCATTAATTACAAATATATTATGTGGTCGGCAGATACGATAGACTGGCAACGGCCTGATCCCACTACCATTGTTAATCGAGTAATCAAAAAGGTGCATAATGATGCCATTATCCTAATGCATCCCACGGATCCCACGGTAAAGGCACTTCCCGATATGTTAAAAAAATTGCGGGAGCAAGACTACCAGATGACAACCATTGACAAAATTACTGGCGGCAAAGCGGATGCCAGCGGAAATGCACAATAATATGATTAAACACAAGGTGAACCTTATTATCGCTATCATATGCCTCGCGGTATTACTGCCTGCCAGCGCCCAGGCAGCCCCCCGCCTGAATTCACAGTATTATTGTGTGGTTGATCGGGAAACCGGTCAGCCTATTCTTGGGAAGAATGCGGCGGTTAAACGGCCTATGGCCAGCACCACCAAAATGATGACGGCTATCTTGGCAGTCGAATACGCAGGGCTGGAAGAAACCGCCCTAGTCAGCAGTAATGCCGATAGAACTCCAGAGTACACTATTGGTCTGCGTACTGGGCAACAGATTCAGGTGGGAGAACTGCTAAAAGTTGCCCTCATTCGCTCTGCCAATGATGCAGCTGTGGTTTTGGCAGAGTATGTGGCTGGTGATGAACAGTTTTTTGCCTACCTTATGTCCAAGAAAGCATACCTAATTGGTGCACCCAACACTAGATTTCAAAACGCTTCAGGGCTGCCGGCAGATAATCACTATAGTACTGCCTATGATTTGGCTCAGATTGGCCGCTACGCCCTTTCCAAACCCTATATTGAAGAAATGGTGGCAACTAGCAGCACCGGCTTTAAACACCCGGGCTATCAGCAGCCCCTGACTATCAGCAATACCAACGCCGGGCTGTTAAATGGTTACCCAGGTGCTGACGGTATCAAAACCGGCACTACTGATGCTGCCGGTAAATGTTTAGTGGCTTCGGCTACGAGGAAAGACCGAGGACTAATTGCGGTAGTGCTAAAGTCAGGCGATAGACAGGGAGACTGTATAAAACTGTTGAATTATGGTTTTCTCGAGACCACGCGCCAAAAAGTGGTCGATCATGAAGAGGTATTCAAAAGCCTGGTTGTAAACAACAGCGAAGAAATCTCGGCGGATATAGTTCCGGCCGAAGACTTATGGCTGTGGCTGGGAGACAAGACCGGCAGCATTGAAAAACGAGTCCGGTTAAACTATAATCTTGATGCACCTTTAAAGCAAGGTCAGGTTCTCGGCGAGATGGATATATACATGGATGGTTTTATGGTTAGGAGTGTTGCCCTCGTCAGTCAGAAAGACATCAGTAAAAAAGCCTGGTTTTTACAGAGAATAATTAAGCACATTATTAGGCACGAGTAGAGGAATAAAGGCAGCAGTAAAGAATAAAGATAACAAGGAACACATAAATGGAGGTTACAATGTGATAAATAATTGGAATTTAAATAGTGGTGCCAAATTAGTGGTTGAAGACATACCCTATGTGAAATCGGCTGCCGTAGGAGTATATATTAGAGTGGGATCGCGGCATGAAACCGCAGGCTTGGCCGGGGCAAGTCATTTCATAGAGCATATGCTGTTTAAAGGCACGCCGCTTAGAAGTGCCCGTGATATAGCAGAAACCATGGAAAGCCTGGGTGGACAGTTAAACGCCTACACCGGAAAAGAATACACTTGTGTATATACCCGTGCCCTGGATGAAGATATCTATTCAGCCATGGAAATAGTCTTCGACATGCTTCTAAATTCCATGATGGAACCCAAGGAGCTTGATACTGAACGTAATGTGATTATTGAAGAAATAAATATGTATGAGGATACCCCGGATGAACTAATTCATGATGTATTTGCCCGGAAATTCTGGGATGGGCATCCAATGGGCAATTCTATTCTAGGATCGGTAGAATCAATTACCGGTATGAATAGGGACGAGCTGTTTAATTTTTACAAAGAATATTATGCGCCGGCTAATATTGTAGTATCGATTGCTGGTAATGTTGATGCGGCCAAGATAAAAGAATTCATAGAGAGTAAACTGGATTCTCACGGGCAGAATTCACATTTAATGCCCACTGAGAAACCACATAAAGGCAAACCGTTCATCAAAATGCTCCCCAAAGAAGTGGAACAAATTCAGATTAGCCTGGGAGTACCGGGGCTTTCCTATCACGATGAAAATAGATACACGCAAAACGTCCTGAACAGCATACTAGGAGGTGGGATGAGCTCTCGTCTTTTTCAAAAACTCCGCGAAGAGATGGGTTTGGCATATTCAGTATATACCTATCCAGCCAGTTACTCCGATACGGGCCTATTCAGCATATACATCGGCACCAGTGCTTCCCGGGTCGGCCAATTCTGTACCGCCTTTAACGAACAATTACAGCTGTTCATAGAACAAGGAGTAACTCAGGAAGAAATAACCCGCACCCAAAAGCTGATGAAATCCAGTATATCCTTGGGTCTTGAAAGTGTTATGAACCGCATGACGCGGTTGGGAAAAACGATATTGATGTATGATCAGGTTATCTCACCGGATGAAATTATCGCCAAAGTATATGCAGTGGAGCCGCTTATGGTTCAGGAAATGGCTGGGCGCATTTTTAAACCAGAACTTTTCTCTGTCGCCGCGATCGGTAATGAAGAAGCCTTACCTATGATTGAAAGTGAATTTCAGAAATGGTGGGGTGGCAAATAATGAAGGTAAAGATTAAGAGATTGCATTCATTTGATTTACCCTTGCCTCATTTCATGACTCCCGGCTCAGCTGGAATGGACATCTATGCCGCTAATGAAGAAGAAATTACTATAGGAGTTGGCAGCCGGGTCCTGGTCCCTACCGGTATAGCCATTGCCCTGCCCTCCGATTGTGAAGCCCAGATTCGCCCCCGCAGCGGATTAGCCTTGAAGCATGGCTTGACCTTGCTGAACACCCCAGGTACAATCGATTCAGATTATCGGGGGGAGATACAGCTTATTGTTATAAATCTTGGGGACAAAGAGTATACATTAACAAGAGGTGAAAGAATAGCTCAGATGGTTTTCTCGCGAGTATTCCAACCGGAAATTATCGAAGTCGAAGTTCTGGAGGAAACAGACAGGGGAGCGGGCGGATTCGGTCACACCGGAGTTTAGGGGGGATATAGATGCGCCTTAATGAACTAATCGGCAAAGAGATGGTAAACATCTATGATGGAATGAGGATGGGGACCGTAGGAGAATCAGACATGATGGTAGACCATGAAACCGGTCAAATCGTATCCATCATACTGCCCAACAAGGGAAACATGTTAAACTTCTGGACGGATAGACAGAAGCTCGTGATACCATGGGAAGCGGTAAAAAAAATTGGCCGCGAAGTAATAGTGGTTGACATTGATAACACCCATATGAGATTGAAAAATAACTCCATATAGATACATACAAGCTGCGCGTACTTGCCTGACCGCTTCTAAATTATTAGGAGCGGTTATTTGTTGTCGTCACGTGAAAAATTCACTAAATAATTGCAGGATATTGGAATTATTGATTGAATAATGCGTAGGAAGCAAAGGGAAGCAAAGGGGAAGCAAAGGGGAAGCAAAGGGAAGCAAAGGGACGTTCTTTTTGCTTCCTTATTTATTGTTTGATATAGAGGGGGAAAAATAAAGAATGTGGTCGAAATTGGCAAGCTAGAGAAAAATGTGAAAGTGGCGTTTATCATGTAGAAGGGGTAACACTTCGTCAAATAGCCCGAGTTACAGGAATTAATGCTATGAATGTACATAGAGCATAAGAATTGTTATATGAAGAACGTCCCGGTGTAACCAGGAAGTTGCAGATAATATCCAACAGTTGGAAAAGAAGGCTAGAACAGCTTATTAGCCAACTCATAGGTGAAGTCTACCAAATGAGTTTGGGAAGCAAAGGGACGTTCTTTTTGCTTCCCTATTTATTGTTTGATTTAGAGGGGGAAAAACAAAGAATGTGGTGGAAATTGGCAAGACAAGCTAGAGAACAATGTGAAAGTGGCGTTTATCATGTAGCAGGGGTAACACTTCGTCAAATAGCCCGAGTTACAGGAATTAATGCTATGAATGTACATAGAGCATAAGAATTGTTACATGAAGAACGTCCCGGTGTAACCGGTGTAACCCCTCAATTACTGGGGGAGGTATAACCATGTTTAATAAAAAATATCTGGCCATTATATTGGCATTAGTTCTACTGGCAGGATGCTCCAGTAATAATGTAAAGAGGGATAAAGTAGAATCTGCTGTAATAAACAACGGGCAGTATAGCGAAGAGCAAAGTGGAGTGGGGCAGGTAATTGAAAAAAAATAAATGCAATTGTTAATAAGCCTGGTGTTAAGCAGTTGTCATCTAATCCCTATGACTATATAAGAAGATAAAAACTATGATGACATATTGCAGCTTGGCAACAACGCTTTCCAGTACATGTTAAAGAGCCTTGAAAACAGCCAGGAAAACGGTTTGCATGAGTACATGATGGCCATGGCATGTTCTGATATGCTTGGAGAAGACCCTGCGAATAAAACATGGAGCACCGGTAAGGGATGGTATGAGGGTTATATAGCTAAAAGCAAAGAAGGTAGAAGTGGTGGTTCGGCCCAGGAGAAGCTTGCTCAAATATAAGCGCTGATTTTGCTTATCAGTCTACTTGGCCAAAGCTGGAAATACTTAATGATAATAGTATGGTGTATTGGTTCAAATTAAAAGTAAAAGCTGCTTGAAAAGTGCAAAACAAACCGTCCTAATTGAGCCTGGGAAAAGGCAGGAAGTTACTGCTGACTGAAGGGCGCAAATATTATTTTGCTTCCCGATGGTTTAAGACTAATGGTAGTAGTATCAACAAGATAGTATACTTAAGTTAATCAGTGATTGAAGTTTAGATATAAAGAAAGGGAGTGGAACCAAATGGACAACTTCAGCATGGAGGACATGGAGAAGATTTTTCAAGCTTCAAGCATGGCTGCCGAAGGACATAAGCACCAAAAGTTAAAAGGATCAGGAATAGCATCTGCGTCGCATCCTATGAGTGTAGGTATTATATTAGCCAGAATAGGTGCTTCCACAGATATAATTATTGCAGGGCTGCTTCATCATATACTAAGAGGAACTAATATATCCACCTATGATTTAAGGAAACAGTTTGGGCAGAGAGTACTAGATATTATTAAGGAATGTTCAGCTGGTTTAGAGGAATCCAATTGGGAAAACAGGAAAACCCGTAAAATAGAAGCTTTAAAAGAAGCCTCTCCAGAAGCTTGGTTAGTAATATGTGCTGACAAGGTACATAGTGCATCTTGCATGCTAACGGAGTTTGAAATACAAGGAGAAAGTTTATGGAAGCATTACGAGCGGGGCAGAGACAAACAAAAGTGGTATTATAAAAGCGTTTTACAAGCATTAGAAAAAGGAAAAGAAAACTCCCCTTCTTTATACACCCGTTTAGAAGACATAGTACGAAGGTTATTCCCGGACTAGAGGCAAGCGGGGACGGTTCTTACGTTGCCCATGGTAGCTTAAAGCAGCATATTAACAGCAATGGCACCCATGAATAACGTGAAGAACAGGGGAATCAACAATAAATAATTGCCGTCTTCTATTCCCCTACGAGTCATACTATCCCCTACAAGAATGATTATGGGAAGCAATATCATTGGCGTCAGAAGCATAAAATACAATTCTCCGCAGATCCATAGCGGTCCACCTGCCCGGCTAGATTATAATGAGTAATAAATGAAAGCAAACAACTAAGCAGGAAAAACCTTGTAATGTAGAATATAAAACGATCGGGGATTCTATAGAGGAGTAACCCTGTGCCTCCTGCCACAATAGTAATAAACCCCAGTAAAATTAAGTCGAAACGTTTACTTCTACTTCGTGCTTTAAAAATCATAATTGGTTCCTTTCCAAAGAGCTTATTACGAAAATAGGAATGGTGAGCAGATTCAGCTAAGTGGTGGATTACACATAACAGGATAGACCGCCATCAATCATAAAAATATTGCCTGTTATCCACTTGGAATCATCAGATGCGAAAAAGATGATACTTCCGACCATGTCATCTGGATAACCAATCCTCTTCATGGGGAATAATTTATTAAGTTTATCCATTTTGCCGGCGACCTCAAGACGATCAATTTCATCTTGCATCATGGGAGTTACTATATGAGAAGGGCACAGGCAATTAACTCGTATATCTGGTCCTAGTCCTGCCGCCATAGCGCGGGTGAGGTTAACCACCCCGCCTTTCATAGCGCAGTATGCGGTTGCATTGCCATTTCCCGATACCCCTAATATAGAGGCAATGTTAATGATACTTCCTCCACCTGCTTCCTTCAACATGGGTACCATGATCTGCGAAACGGCAAAAACACTGCGTAGATCTACCTGGTATATTTCGTCAAATTCATCCAAAGTAGTCTGCAGAAAAGGCTTGAAAAGAGCTGCCCCAGCATTGTTTATCAGTATGTCTAAGCGACCCCAGCGTTCTTTAAGTAGTTGGGCAGCTCTCTCGATCTGGGGCACTTGGGTAACATCTGTGGGACAAGCAAAAGCTTCGCCGCCAGCCCGTTCTATTTTGGCAACTGTTTCCTGCAGAGGCTCAACACGTCGCCCCAAGACCATTATTTTGGCACCTTCTGCCGCAAGAGCAACCGCTGCTTCCTGACCTATCCCCGTACCGCCACCCGTAATTAACGCTACTTTGCCGATAAATTTCATGCAGATTACCTCCAACTTATTATTGACAATATAATACACCTAACCGGTTGAATTTTCCTGCGAGAGATTCTTTCGAGCGAGAACTAGATGGTGCCAGGCACCTAACTAACTTACTGGAAAAATAACGACTTCTGTATTCTGCAACAGGAGGTGTAGTTATTTTTAGAAAAGCTGAATTATAATATTTTTAAGAATAGATGCCGAATAATAGGCTGGAAAATTATGAAAATATTATTTTTACATCCGAGGTTGCATTAAGAAAATATTAAATAAGTTAGAAAGTTAGGTGCCTGGCACCGTAGAAGAATCTTGTTGATAGGGTAGTACTAACATTGATAATTGGGATACAATAGTATAAGATAGTCTAAATTTTGCAAGGAGGCCGCTAATATGACTGACAGGTTTAGCAAAGAAGGTCTAACCTTCGATGATGTTCTTCTTATACCTGGACATTCCATGGTAATGCCTCAAGATGTTGACGTTTCAACTCGACTTACCAAAAATCTTAGGTTAGAAACCCCGGTCATGAGTGCCGGTATGGATACGGTTACGGAATCAAGAATGGCTATTGCCATGGCTCGAGAGGGTGGCATAGGAATTATCCATAAAAATATGACCATTGATGAGCAGGCCAGAATGGTAGATCGGGTCAAGCGTTCTGAACACGGAATCATTACTGATCCATTTTATTTGTCACCGGACAACAAAGTAACGGACGCTTTAAGTATTATGGAACATTACCATATATCCGGGGTGCCAATAACTGAAGGCAGAAAACTGGTGGGCATACTGACCAACCGGGATATTCGCTTTGAGACCGATTTTGATCAACCTATCAGACAGATAATGACCAGTGAGAAACTGGTGACAGCGCCGGTAGGAACCACCATGGAACAGGCCATGCAGCTATTACGTAAATATAAAATAGAAAAGCTGCCCCTTGTAGATAACAACTATAATCTAATGGGTCTTATTACGATAAAGGACATCGAAAAAACACAGAAATACCCTCATGCTGCCAAAGATAAAGGAGGCCGGTTAATCGTGGGAGCGGCTGTGGGAATTGCCCGCAACACTCTGGAAAGGGCTGCTGCCTTGCAGGATGCGGGGGTGGATGTTCTTGTGCTTGATACTGCTCACGGACACTCTCAAGGTGTAATCCAAATGGTAGAAATGATCAAGCAAAAATTACCTGACCTAGAATTGATAGCTGGTAATGTAGCCACTGGAGAAGCAACCGAAGCGCTTATCAAAGCCGGTGCTGATGCAGTGAAAGTGGGTATAGGACCGGGCTCCATTTGTACCACCCGGGTTGTAGCCGGTATTGGCATACCTCAAATAACGGCGGTTGTGGACTGTGTGGAGGTAGCCCGAAAATATGGAGTGCCAATTATAGCTGATGGAGGAATTAAGTATTCCGGGGATATCGTCAAAGCTATCGCTGCCGGTGCCGATGTGGTTATGATGGGCAATATGTTTGCTGGAACTGATGAAAGTCCTGGCGAAGAAATCATGCTGCAAGGCCGACGCTACAAAGTATATAGAGGTATGGGTTCCCTCGGAGCAATGGCTGAAGGGAGCAGTGATCGGTATTTCCAGGAAGATGCCCAGAAGCTCGTTCCGGAGGGGATTGAAGGCCGTACCCCTTATAAGGGTTCAGTTTCTGAAACCGTGTTCCAATTGATTGGGGGTCTGCGTGCGGGTATGGGATATTGCGGAGTGATCAATATCGAAGAATTGCAAACCAAAACTAAATTCATCAAGATTTCGAATGCAGGATTGAGTGAAAGCCATCCCCATGATGTGTTTATTACTAAGGAAGCGCCGAATTACCAGGTTCTTTAGCGATGGAATATTTACTGCGACTAGTAATTGCTTGTATAATGGGGTTTATTATGGGTCTTACCAGTAATTTGGAGGACAATACTCAGTCGAGTAGGGTATTTAGCCTTATCTGTACGGGGGCTGCTTTACTTACTATTTTATCTCTGGGGATTTTCCAGAGTATGGGTGTAACAGCGGTGGGGGACCCAGGCAGAATGCCTGCTCAGGTAATATCTGCGCTTGGATTCTTAGGTACTGGCATGATTTGGGTTACAGAGGAAAAGGTAGTAGGCATTACCGATGCAGCTTCGCTATGGCTGACAGCCATACTGGGTATGCTGATTGGTGCGGGGATGAATCATATAAGTGTTATAGGAACAATATTTTTTGTGCTTATTTACTGGATTACCCCACATATATCTATTCAAAGGAAAAAATAAAAACGGGGGAAAATATCCCCCGAATGGTGCGAGTTATCTAAAATTTTGGTTTTGAGAAGCAAGGCTTTGTTCTGCTATCTGGATGGCTTTAGTAACGATATTTCCACAATCCCGGGAGCTTACTCCGCCCCAGCCCTCACTGGCTACAATCCGGTCCACGCCAAGTTCACGAGCTATTTCATATTTAAGCTGATCAGACATGATACTTCTTCTTTTAGCCATTGGAGAACCTCCTTAATTAATGACTCACACCATTAGTATTTTGAGACTTAATAGCAATAATGATGCTAGATAATAATTATATTAATGTTAAGTATTACATGAATAATTCCTTGTATAATAGTATAGTACTTATGACGATATGAAAATTAGCGTACTTTCAATATTTGCATCGGCATAGTCCATAAACAGTCAGGAGGCAAGAATTAATGAGGTATGAAGGAAGTGTTTACCGTCCACCCAGTGAGGCGAGAAGTTATATATTACAGTGTACGGTTGGGTGTACCCATAATCGCTGTACATTTTGTTCCATGTATAAAGATAAAAAATATCATGTGCGCAGTATGGAAGAAATTTTGACAGATATTCGCATGGCTAAGCAATACTATGGTGATTTGGATAAAGTATTTCTTGCCGATGGGGACGCTCTGGCCATGAAAACCAATGAATTAGTCGAAATATTATCCGCCCTCTATCAGAGCTTCCCTAGCTTGAAACACGTTGGCATTTATGCCAGCCCGGACAGCATTCTGGATAAAGAGATGAGTGACTTGATTACTTTAAGGGAGGCTGGTATAACCATAGCCTACTTAGGAGTGGAAACAGGCGATCCTCAATTATTATTGGATATTAGAAAAGGGGTAACTTATCAGGAAATGGTTGAAGCCGGGTTGAAGATACGGCAGGCGGGAATTCTTTTGTCGGTTACTATTCTTTTGGGATTAGCGGGCAGAAATCCTCAGGCAGCTGAACATGCCAAGAATACATCTAAAATACTGAATGAAATCAACCCTGACTATATTGGCGCTTTAACCCTGATGTTGGAACCCAAAACGGAACTCTACCGGCGTATGCAAAAGGGAGAATTTGAATTGCCCGGTCCTTTTGAGATCTTGGATGAGCTGCGTATTATTATCCAGGGTTTAGAGCTGCAAGGCACGGAATTTAGGAGCAATCATGCCTCCAATTATCTTCCTATTCGGGGACGGCTGCCTGAAGATAAACAGAAAATGCTGGATCTGATCAACGATATCATTAAGAAAAATGATCGCAGCTATTTGCGGCCTGATTATCTTAGAGCTCTTTAAAAACCAACAACTTAATGTATAATAGTATAATCACCATCTGAGGAGGGAAATGATATGGCCTTATTTGGCAATAAAGATGATAATTTGTTTTTCCTTTTTGCTGAAAGTGCTCGTGTAGTGGTCAAGGGAGGAGATATCCTCAATGATGTAGTCAATGATTATCATAATTTGGATGAAAAGATGGCCCTTTTGACTGCCCTGGAGAATGAAGGAGATCGTATCATCGAAACCCTGGTGCGCAAATTAAACACCAGTTTTATTCTGCCCTTTGATAGAGAAGATGCCCTCCGCTTGGTGCAGGAACTAGCAACAACGCTGGACTATATTACCGGCATAATTGATATAATGATACTCTATAAGGCTGGAGAGCCTAATGCTAAGACCAAAGAGATGGTAGATGCTCTTTACGAAGCGCTGGTGCTGCAGGAGAAGGCCTTCAATTTACTGCAAAAATTGGAACAAAACAAAAAGCCCATGCTTGAATATTGCGAAAATATTCGGCAATTGGAACATAAGCAGGATAAGTATTATCGCAACGCTCTCGCTGATTTGTTTGATAATGAAAAAAATGCTGTAACCATAATTAAGTGGAGAGGTGTTTACGAGCATGTGGAAATGGCTATGGATCACGTAGAAGACGTGGCCAACCTGCTTCGCAACTTATGCATTAAATACTCCTAAGGTACAAGGGTAAGGTACAAGGGGACGGTTCTTCTGTCCCCTCTTTGTATTTTTACCAATTCATCTCAACGTACATATATTAAATTGCTGAAGGATACTCAATGTACTGCTCCCCAATCCCGAACTCCTCTCTGCATCGGTGCAGAGTATTTTAGCATAACCATTCTTCATTTCACCCATCTTTTATCTACTGTTTCCCCTATTAATAGCTAGAATCAACAATTATAGGTTTATGATAAAACCTGTTTTTAATGACTCTCTCTAAGCCAACTCTTTCGCAAAAACGAAGGGTCTCTGCTAAAAGGTGCCAAATGCATATAATAAAATTGAGCTATGCGCCTTGCGACCCCTTATAGCTTACATGCTATAATAAACCAAATGCGGAAAGGAGCTGAAATCTATGTTTAAGACATATATTGCGGAGATAGTAGTGAAAGGGGAGGTGCGTGCAGAGTAAATTTAATCTGCCCTCCCCTAAATAGGCTATTAAAATATGGGAGGACAATAACAGGAATGAACAAAATAAATTTATATGATATAGGGCTGTCCGAGCGATATACTCAGGAAGCCACACTTTACGGCGACGATTTCCACCTTGCGAGGGTCTCGGTCCAGCACAAGGATATGTACAAAGTCATTACTAAAAACGGAGAAATACAGGCAGAGATTTCAGGCAAGCTGAACTATTTGGCATCTGGGTCGGCAGAATATCCTGCTGTAGGAGACTGGGTGTTGCTGGATCGAATCGATGATGAAAGCGGTAACGCCATAATTCATCACATTCTGACCCGAAAAAGCTGTTTTGAACGCAAGGCGGCAGGGACAGGACATGACCGCCAGATAATTGCTGCCAATATCGATACGGTGTTTATCTGTATGTCGCTTAATAACGACTACAACCTGCGGCGTATTGAGCGATATCTGACGACTGTCTGGGATAGTATGGCAACACCGGTTATCGTGCTCACCAAGTCTGATTTATGTGATGACCTTACCTTAAGGCTCATGGATATAGAATCAGTTGCTTTAGGCGTGGACGTGTTGGTGACCTCAAGCATGAACAGTGATGGTTATACCGACATACTCAAGTATTTGCACAAAGGTAAAACCATCGCATTGGTTGGCTCATCCGGTGTGGGTAAGTCCACTTTGATCAATAAGCTTATGGGCGCAGAAGTGCTGGCCACAAATGAAATCAGAGATGACGACCGAGGACGTCACACTACCACTCACCGACAACTGATGGTGATGCCAAGCGGCGGAGTAATCATTGACACACCTGGAATGAGAGAACTTCAGATCGCTGGTGCTGACTTAGGGAAGTCTTTTGCTGATATTGAGGATCTGGCGGAAATGTGTTATTTCAGAGATTGTAAGCATGATTCCGAGCCGAAATGTGCTGTAAGAAAAGCCATTGAGGACGGAGAATTATCAGCCGAGCGATTGGGAAGCTACAAGAAGCTACAGCGGGAGATGGTCTTTGAAGAGCGCAAAAATACTATGACAGCAGAGCAAGCTCAAAAGCACAAGATTATTGATATGATGGGATCACTGGGGGCTCAAAAAGAATTCCAAAAATATAATCGAAAAAACCAGGGGCGAAAATAACCAAAAGGCTGTTCCGAACCTTAGAGTTAGGAACAGCCTTCTTCCTGTCGATCTCCCCGTCATCCTTTAATATCCTTCGTTATTATTTCAGTTAGCCCCCAAGATAGCGTATTTATATTTTTATCCTGAAGTTTGATCGTCATCAAATATATCCGCAAGCATCTTTTCTTTATGATGTAAGAAATACTTAGTGATTTGATAATGATCTGTCATTTCATAATCTACTTCATCAATTTTGTCGTCATCGAAATTCAATATAATAGAGTTAGGATAACCCATTAGTATTGGAGAATGGGTGGCAATTATAAACTGTGCACCGCCACTCTTGGTCAGATTATGTAATATCTTTAAAAAAGCTAATTGTCTGGACGGCGATAAAGCGGCTTCGGGTTCATCCAATAGATAAATGGCTTTCCCTTTAAAGCGATTCATAAACAATGATAGAAATGATTCGCCATGTGATTGTTTGTGAAGTGAATAACCACCATAGGCTCTATAACCTGTATGATCATCCACATCATCAATATGAGTTGCAAAATGGTAAAAAGATTCTGCCCGCAAGAAAAAACCGTTGGTTATCTTGGGCATCCATGCAAGCCTGATATAATCTGCTAGAGCAGATTCAGCCGCATGCACTTGATAAACGTTATTTCTTCCGCCGCCAGCAGGATTAAAACTACACTGCTGGGCGATGGCTTCTAACAAAGTTGATTTTCCCGAACCGTTTTCGCCAACAAAAAAGGTTACGCTGCTCTTAAATTCAATTTGATCCATACTCTTAATAGCAGGGATGGAAAAAGGATATACGTTAAAAGATCTTATGTTTTCCCTTAAAAGTGAAACCGTTTTTAGAAACATACAAATCACCTCTTAAGCTTTTTGGGAAGCCATTCAAAAAGCCCAAACATAACTATGATAATAGGGACAGGGGGACGGTTCTTTTGTCCCCTCATTGAATTTTCCCCACTAAATTTTTACCCACGCCAAGTAGTTGGGCAATTTTTCGATACGATAACTGGGTATTTCCTTTCAAATACGCTATTACTTCGTTTCGGATTTGCGGTTCTGCTCTTATCGTATCGATATTAATATCCACCCCTGGTAGAACTCTCTTCATCAGGTATTCTTCCAGGCAGATTCGTCCTTCTTCAACGGTTTCTATCTCAGCTTGGTCTTTGGTATCCAGAAAAATTGTATCATCTAATTCGTTGGAAAACTTTATAAATTCCTTCAATGCATATATATGATCGTCTGCCAGAAGTCCCAGGATGAAATTGGTATTTACCATGCCAATATCATTTCTACTCCGTATCACATAATCACAGTAACTGCTCCACTCGTAGTCCTCAATATTTTGGACCATCCCGGCTTTCAAGGGGTTATTATGGATGTATCGAACAACAGCCAGTAGATTGTTATCGCACTCTATCGGCTCACTTCTAAATCGATCTTGAAAAACATGCCCGATCAGGTTATATTTCCTGTTGTAGTGAGTGGCATAGCGTATGGCGATGCCTTTCATAATAACTGATAAATCCATTACCTCAACACTCATAAGTAGATGGACATGATTATCCATTACACAGTAGGCATAAAGGGAAAAGCCCAAATCATTCTTCTTCTTTGCCAGATAATCTAAAAAGCATTGCTTGTCTTCATTATCAGCGAAGATATGCTTGCGTCCGTTTCCCCGCAGCATGATATGATATACTCCCGTGTTACTCAGTTTTCGCTGCTGCCTGGGCATTCATATCACCTCCATATATTCCCATTATATCAGGAGATATATTAGGGAACAACAGAGGGGGCAGGGGACAACAGAACCGTCCCCTTGTCCCCTTGCTTATAATATGTAAGAAAAGATGCCGGCAGGGTTGACAATCTGATCACATTTGCACAAACTATACTAAAATGGTGAACAAGCAAGGGGCAAGTTATGAACATTAATCAAGCTACAGATTATGGTTTTCGGGCAGTTCTGTTTTTATCTCAGCAGCCCAGCGGGGAAATAGTGGAAGCTCAGACCATTGCAAACAGTCAGGTAGTGCCAATGCGGTTCCTATTGAAAATTATGCCTTCTTTAACTAAGGCTGGTATCGTACGCTCACAGCGTGGTGTTGGGGGGGGCTATGCATTAGCTCGGAATCCTAAAGATATCACGTTGCTGGATGTAGTGGAAGCCATTGAGGGTCCAATATATTTGAATCGGTGTCTGATTAATGAAGATCTGTGCAGCAAACAGGGTCCTCCATGCTGCAAGATTCATCAGGCTTTGGCTGAGATACAGCAAAGGTTAAGTAATGAATTTGAAAGCTATACTTTTGCGGATCTAATTGAATAATAAATTTTTTGCCATTAAAGTACACCTTAAGAGTAAACATTTAAAAAGGAGGAAAAGGAATGCTTGGCCGTTTATAATCTCTTAAAGATAAACCCCGTTCAAGAAATAATCTTGAACGGGGTTTAATAATTTCATACCCACTTTCTCGAACGGAAAAAGCTCAGCATACTTAGTGACAGGACAACCATACCCAGCAGAATAAACCATACCGCATAAGGGTGTTCGCGGCCTGGGAATTCAACATTCATTCCAAAGAAACCGGTGATCACGGTAAGCGGCATCATGATAATACTAATAATAGTCAGTATAGTAATGATTTCACTGGTACGGCCGGTAAGAACTGAATAATAAGTTTCCATCGAACTGTTAACCAGGTCTCGATAGGTGTTTACGGTGTCCAGGATGCTGTTCAGGTTATCAGCTAAGTCTAAATAATAGGGTACATTGTCGTCATTAACGAAGAAAGCATAACGACCTCTGATATTTGTGAAAATCTGTCGCTGTGGTATTAGCACCTTTCTTAGAAGGATTATGGTTCTTCTTAAAGTGGAAATCTCTTCGGTCACGTGCTGACCTTTACTTACAAATATATTGTCTTCCAGGTCATCAATTCTTTCTCCCAGTCTCTCAATAATAGGAAAAGAATCATCAACGATGTTATCGACAATTTTATATAACAAGTAGTCAGGGCCGCGATTCATAAACTGACAATCCTTTAGGCTTATACGGGCAACCTTGCCTACTGCCAGAAGAGCCACCGGGTGTATAGTTACAATATAATTAGGTCCCAGAAAAACATCAAGTTCAATGCTGGATATTTCATCTTCTTCCTCGGCCTCCTCAAAATAGCGGAGAGCATGAAAGACGAAAAAATAATAGTCATCATAATTATCAATCTTGGCACGGGGACTTTCCTGCAAACAGTCTTCCAGGGCCAAAGGATGGAAATCAAACAATTGTCCGAGATAAGCTAGTTCTTGTTCTGAACAATCATATGAATCAATCCACAACAGATTGTCAGGTGAAGCTAACAAGTCGCTGGTCATGGTCAGATCTACATCGTGATGCATCTGATTTTCGGCATGATTATAGAAATAAGTCTTAATCAACTCACGTTCCCTCCTTGTCTTTAGAAGGGCTACATATCTAATCGGTGTTGAAATATAACCCTGCTATTAATAAGGTAATTATTATGATGTGTTATATACGACGATCGGTACGGTATTGGTTCCATTTCACCACCGCCTTTCTTGCTTAAGATTGATTGGTTAATGAAAATAGCTGTCCAACCAGTCTCCTAGACTAATAATATACATTTTTAACATGGAAATTGTCAATCATAGCATACAGTAAACCCTAATTTGGCGTGTTATTCGTCGAGGTAAATTTGGTTAGGATAAGGCGAAGTGCAAGTATTTATAGTATGGCGATTGACTAAAATACTGTCCCCCGGAAATTTAACCGACTATAACATATTAAAATAAGGATGACAGTGGACTAATAATCAAGAGTATGGATAACTTAACTAATAAATGGAAAAAATGACAAGTAGATGGGAGGAATATACATGTTGAGGAAATTATCCATAGCCCTTCTGCTCATTATGAATATCTTTTGCAGTTGTGCATTTACTATACGGCTGCCTTCTATTGCTATTCCTGAGTCATCGATAGTATATGACATAAATGGCAAAGTTGTTAAAGGATTGTCGGAGCAGAATCAGGTGAACGTAAATCTGGAAGAGATATCACCCTATTTCTTGAACGGAGTTATAGCTGTTGAGGATAAACGCTTCTATAAACATCATGGAATTGATACTAGTGGTATGCTTAGGGCTATTTTTGCTGATATAAAGGCACGCAAAATAGTTGCCGGCGGCAGCACAATCACCCAACAGACTGCTAAAACCTTATACCTAACTAATGAACGGACAATAAGCAGAAAAATTAAAGAACTGTACTATGCATTTCTTATGGAGAGTAAGTACAGCAAAGATGAAATTTTGAGTATGTACTGCAATAGCATCTATTTTGGGCATGGAGCTTATGGGGTAGAATTGGCATCCCGCACCTTCTTTGCTAAAAGAGCCAAGGATTTGACCCTGGCTCAGGCTGCCCTGTTGGCGGGAATACCACAGAGTCCCAGCTATTATGATCCATATATTCGTTCAGAAGAAGCCCAGAAAAGGCAGGTTCAGGTATTACAGAGAATGGTAGAAGAGGGCATGATTTCAGATGCAGATAGGGAAGCCGCTTTGAAAGAGCCGTTAGAATATAAAAGGGCTCAATTTGCTGATAATGAAGCCCCCTATTTTGTAGCCATGGTACGAGAATATCTGCGAGAAAAATATGGAGACAATGTGGTGTATCAGGGAGGTCTGAAGGTCTATACGACGCTGGATTTGGACATGCAGCAGGCTGCTAATAATGCCTATCTGGAGGGCATGAAAAAGCAAAACGCCAATCTGCAGGTAGCTCTGGCAGCCTTGGACGTTGATTCAGGTCAAATTAGAGCCCTGGTAGGGGGGAGGGATTTCAATGCATCCAGCTACAATCGGGCTTTTTCTCTCCGGCAGCCTGGATCTACTTTTAAGCCCTTTGTTTATTCACTGGCAATGGAACAGGGCTTCAATCCAGCTAGTCAGATTATGTGCCAAGAGCAGGAATTTCCTTTACCCAATGGTGATACTTATAAACCCACTGATTATGGTAGTGAACCATATCACTGGCGTGATTTTACCTTGAAGGAAGCAGTAATGATCTCGGATAATGTAGTTGCGGTTACCCTTACTGATATGCTGGGGGTAGATGAGGCAACTAGTTATGCTAAACAATTCGGTTTCACCGAAATTAAACCGGTTCTTTCTCTGCCGCTCGGGTCCAATGAAGTGAGTCCGCTTGAAATGGCAGCAGGGTACAGTGTTTTCGCTAATCAGGGAGTCTACAATCCACCGGTTTATCTGTTAAAGGTGATCGATAAAAATGGTAATGTCTTAGAAAAATATAGTCCTAACGCGACAACGATAGTCAGTGCCCAGAATGCCTATATCATCACCAATATGCTTACCGGGGTTATGGAGCCGGGAGGGACCGGATCCGCCCTACAAGCCAAAGTAGGGCGGACAGCAGCTGGAAAGACCGGCACGACTGAGCAAAAGAACGATGCCTGGTTTGTCGGCTATACACCTCAGTTATGCTGTGCTGTTTGGGTGGGCTATGACCAGGGCAAAGCCGCCAATCTATTTGGTGGAGCGGCAGCCGGGCCAATCTGGGCCAGCTTCATCCACGATGCTTCTGCCAAACTGACAGAAAAGGATTTCGAGCAGCCGGAAGGAATGGATCTAATCAATATTTGTCTGGATACCGGTTTGATCGCCACCGAATTCTGTCCTCGGAAAAGCCGGATGGCATTCATGCGAGATAATGAACCGCAGGATATTTGTTATATTCATCAGCCTAATATGGATTGGAGCACTGGTGATGTTCCAGGCGACAGCGGAACAAATCAAAACCGCAGGTGGTGGCAGCTGTGGGATTAATGGAATATACAGGCTGGAAGGGGATGCCTGGGAGTTCAAGTATACAATATTATTGTTGAAAAGGTATTGCCTGAGACTTAACGGCTTGTTATACTTTAAACGTAAAAAACATTTGAGATGAAACGAAGGAGTTTATCTTTCTCTTGGCCAGGGAAAGATAAGCTCCTTTTCGTTTTTTCACCAATGCGGTTCATTGCATGCAACGGAAAATAGTAAAACTAAGGAGGGGAGTTCATTGAAAAAGATTGACGCAGTCATTAGACCTTCGAAGTTGGAGGAAGTTAAAACAGCCCTTGATAAAATAGAGGTAAGGGGTATGACCGTATATGATGTGAAAGGCCGGGGGCTCCAGCGAAATCAGAAACAGTATTATCGGGGACAGGAACATTCCGTAGACTTATTTCCCAAGGTTAAATTGGAGATTGTATGCCAGGATGAATCAGTAGAAAATATCATATCGACGATACTTAGTATATGTAAAACAGGTAAAATCGGCGATGGTAAAATATTTGTCTATCCTGTAGAAAGGATTATCCGTATCAGCACTCGCGAAGAAGGTGGAGCTGCTTTATAAAAAAATAATAAATTCCAGGTTGCAGGCAAAGGCGCTTTAAGCAGAGGTAGACTCTGAGTATAGCGCTTTTTTGTTGTTCAGTACCTTTGTCCATAGCTTTGGCAGCCATGGACAATTATAGATACGATTTTGTAAGAAATGGGGGATTAGAATGAAAAACAAACTAAGATGGATATTTTCTTTGATTATGATGACATTATTTATATTAGGTCTTCCGGCAGTGGCAGCAGCAGCTGATGCACCGGCTATTGACACTGGAGATACCGCTTTTATTATGATGTGTACGGCTCTGGTTATGATTATGACCCCGGGATTAGCTCTATTCTACGGAGGAATGGTGCGGAGAAAAAATGTCTTAAGTATAATATTGCAGTCTTTTGCTGCTATGGCTCTGGTATCAGTACAATGGGTACTGATTGGTTACACCATCGGCTTCGGTCCTGATATCAATCATCTGATTGGAAGCTTTGAATGGCTGGGACTAAATGGGATCGGGTTAGACCCTAACCCGCTTTATTCAGCTACCATTCCTCATCAGGTGTTCATAATGTTCCAATTGATGTTTGCCATCATTACGGTAGCATTAATCTCAGGTGCATTCGCAGAACGGATGAGATTCGCAGCCTTCGTGGCCTTTGTATTATTATGGACCACTTTCGTTTATGATCCGCTGGCTCATTGGGTATGGGGTGTAGATGGATGGCTCCGCAATCTTGGAGCGCTGGACTTCGCGGGAGGTACGGTTGTTCATATTAGTTCCGGTATTTCAGGGCTGGTAGCCTGCATAGTTCTGGGCCGTCGCCGGGAAGCAGGATCAGAACCTATGGTTCCCCATCATTTACCTATGACCATGTTGGGTGCTGGACTGCTATGGTTCGGATGGTTTGGATTTAATGCCGGCAGTGCACTCGGGGCCAATGGAATCGCCGGATCAGCTTTCCTGGTAACCAATACCTGTGCAGCAGCGGCAGCCATAAGCTGGGCAGCCGCAGAATGGGTACATCATGGTAAACCTACTGCCTTAGGCGCAGCTAGTGGTGTGGTGGCAGGTCTGGTAGCCATAACTCCGGCAGCCGGTTTCGTAAGCGCTTCCAGTGCAATATTAATGGGCTTGTTGGTAGGTCCGCTCTGTTACTTCGCAGTAAGTAAAATGAAAGCCAAACTGGGTTATGATGATTCTCTGGATGCTTTTGGCATACACGGAGTAGGAGGAATTTTCGGAGCCTTAGCTACGGGTGTATTTGCCAACACAGCAATCAATCCGGCTGGATTTGATGGATTATTATTCGGCAACCCGCAGCAGTTATTGATTCAAGCTATAGCAGTTGCAGCTACCATTGCTTTCGCGTCCAGTATGACTTTCGTAATCTTAAAAGTCATAAGCGTGTTTACCGCCCTCAGAGTATCCGAGGAAGATGAGGAAACTGGATTGGATATATCTCAGCACGGAGAAGATGCCTACAGCTATGGAGAAATGACAGCCGCTCACATTTAGACACCTGCTAATATAAATATTACTAGAGCAAAGGGGGACAGGTCCATTGTCCCCCTTTTAAGTCCCTGGTTTTCTAACCAGGGACTTTTTCAAGTTCGGGACGCAAGGGAACAGGTTTGGGGACAAGAGGGGACATGGGAGAGCCACAGGAGCCACGGGGATGTTTCGTTTGGCATAAGGCAGCGCCTCTCCTGCCAAACGAAACGTCCCCTTGCATCCCAACGGACCTGTCCCCTGGTGTCCCGTCCCCTGTCTCCTTTTAAGCGTATTTATTTTTCGCAGGAGCAAATAATAGAAGGAATTGAGACAAGTTATAACTAATTACTAACAAAGGGTATAATTAAGGAGGATTTACGAGTGCAAGTCAGTATTACAATGTTGGTGGAAAATACTACACCTGTGCCTAATCTGATTGGGGAGTATGGGTTCTCCTGCCTGATAAAGGTTGATGGTAGGAGCCTGTTATTTGATACTGGAAGTGCGCGGGCTTTGTTTAATAATAGTAAGGTGCTGGGTATTAAACTCGAAGAGATAGAAGATGTAGTGATAAGTCATGGGCATTTTGACCACACTGGAGCCTTATTGCCATTGTTGGAACAGTATGGGAAAAAGAAAGTATATGCTCACTCCCGTCTCTTACTGCCCAGACTTTTTCCTTTAAACAATGGCAAATTTAAGAAAATTGGCAGCCCGTTTAGTCATGATGAACTGGAGCAGGCTGGAGCGGAATTCGTTTTTATTGATCATTTTTCTGAGATTTTGCCGAAAGTATATATAAGCGGAGAAATACCGAGAAATAATGATTTCGAGGACACTGGCGGAGATTTCCAAGTGGAAGATAATGGGGAAGTTCAAGGGGATAAACTGCAAGATGATATGGCTCTTATAATAAACCATCCCGATGGTCTGATAATAATTAGCGGCTGTGCCCATTCTGGTCTGATCAATACCATTGCTCATGCCACTCGGATGACAGGCAAGAACAGAATATTGGCTTACATTGGGGGCACCCACCTGTTTAATGCCACACCTCTCCGAATCGACCAAACCATTACTGCTCTGCAATCATATGATATTGAGAAATTAATCGTAGCTCACTGTACCGGATTTTATGCGGCTGCCCGCTTGTATAACCAACTGGGAGCCATGGTGGTCAAAGGCGAAACTGGTATGGTTTTCAAATTCTAGTCTGTTATATAACATATCTGGAGGTGTCATGCTTGGGTATTAGTCAATGTCAGCTGAAAGTTAAAGACTTATCTAAAAATTGCAGCCCATCATCCTTTAAATTCACCAGTACTGCTGAAATAGAGCCTCTTAAAGGTATTGTTGGACAGGATCGCGCTATTCGCTCCCTAAGTTTTGCTTTGGATATTGAAAATGAAGGCTACAATATATATCTGGCCGGAAATTTTGGAACGGGCAAGGTAACCCTGGCCCGGGAGATGTTGGAAGCCAAGGCTCGCAAAAACGAGGTGCCCGCCGATTGGTGCTATGTAAATAATTTTAAAAATACTGAATGCCCGCATGCCTTGAGCCTGCCCGCTGGCCTCGGCAAAGAATTCAAAAAAGACGTAGCTGCCAATATGGATACGGTTTTTAAACATATTGTGAAAGCCTTTGAAGGGGAAGAATTTGAGTTTGAGAAAAGTGCTATTCTTAATCGTTTCATGGAAGAGACAAATCAGATTTACTTAAAGCTGGAGGACGAAGCACGAACCTATAATTTTACTATTTCCCGTACCCAGAATGGGGTTACTAGTGTGCCCCTGAAAGAAGACGGAACCCAATTAAGCCAAGAGGAATATATGGCCCTGCCTGATGATGAACGGTCTGAAGTGATGAAGAAAAGCGGTATAGTACAGGAAAAAACCAATGAAGCATACCGCCAATACAAAGAGCTGGAACGACAGACCAAGCAACAGATAAAAGAACTGGAACTCACCACTGCTCGCCAGGTAGCAGTACCCGATTTTACCAAGTTGTACGAAAAATATTCTTCCTTGGAAGAGGTTATGACCTATTTGCGAGATTTGCATCAGGATGTCCTGGACAATCTCGAGATGTTTAAAACCATCGAAGATGATTCTCCCCTTAATTTGCTGCGGCGCATGGACAAAAGAGCCCTGGTAAGAAGGTACCAGGTGAATCAGGTTGTTGATAATTCTGAGCTTGAACATGCACCGGTTATATTTGAAACCAATCCCAGTTTCCCTAATTTATTCGGCCAAATTGAGTTTGAAAGCGAATTTGGGGTATTAACAACTGACTTCTCCAGGATTAAGGCCGGTTCAATACATAAGGCTAATGGCGGTTATCTGGTTATTAACGTCTATGATATAATCAAGAACTTTTTTGTATGGGATAAACTGAAAAGGGTCATCAAGAATAAGGAAATCGTTGTCGAAAGTATGAGCAAGACTTTTGGCTTAGGTAACAGCGAAACTCTCCAGCCGGAAGCCATTCCTGTAGACATAAAAGTAGTCCTGATCGGGGAACCACAATATTATTATTTACTCTATGCCTATGACGAAGAGTTTCAGAAGCTGTTTAAAATCAAGGCTGACTTTGATATTGAAATGCAGCGCACCCGCAAACATGTCAGAGAATATGCCCGTTTCATAAGTTCCGTGTGTGCAGACAATAAACTTCGCCATTTCACCCCTTCGGCAGTTGCACAGGTGGTTGACTATGGCAGCCGCATGGCGGATGATCAGAGCAAGCTAAGCACTCTTTTCAACAAACTGGTGGAAATCATTTACGAAGCTAACAGCTGGGCGGGTTATGATAAAGCGAAGCTGGTGAACCGTGAACATGTCAAACAAGCTGTTGAGGAAAAGCATTATCGTTCTGCCATGCTGCAGGAGAAAATGCAGGAGTATATCGATCAAGGGACAATAATGATCGATGTTGACGGCTCCAAGATTGGTCAATTAAACGGTCTGGCTGTCTATCAGATTGGTGATCACCAATTCGGCAAACCGGTTCGTATCACTGCCAAAACTTTTATGGGTGAAAAAGGATTGGTGAATATTGAAAGAGAAATCCAATTAAGCGGAAGCATTCACAGTAAAGGAGTATTGACCCTTAATGGATACCTGGGGGCCCAATACGCTCAAGACAAGCCCTTATCATTATCAGCCAGCCTTACGATTGAACAAAGTTACGCAGGTATCGAAGGGGATAGCGCTTCCAGTGCCGAACTGTATGCGCTGCTGTCCAGCCTGGCCGAAGTACCGCTGCGTCAGGGTATTGCCGTCACAGGGTCAGTTAACCAGAATGGAGAGATTCAACCAGTTGGCGGTGTAAACCAGAAAATAGAAGGATTCTTTCAGGTCTGCAAAAACAGAGGACTGACTGGTCAGCAAGGGGTTATTATCCCCCGCCAAAATGTCAAAAACCTAATGTTGAATGAGGAAGTAGTTGCGGCCGTAAAGGCCAATCAGTTTACTATTTGGGCTACCCAGCATGTCAATGAGGGGTTGGTGATCCTGACTGGTCTGGAGGCAGGTGAGATAAATGCAGCCGGGGATTTCCCCGCGGACACTATCCATTACCTGGTCAACCGCAAACTAAATGACTGGGTCAACAGACGTGTACCAGGATTTATCGGCGGTTTCAAACCTTCCCCCCGGAAAACCGGACTAAGGAGAAGGGCGAGGAGGTAGGATCCGGCCTACAGCTTCTGTAAAGATTGCTTTTGCCGCGAGCCGGATTTTAAGGATGTAAATATTGCCATTCAATATGATCAAGATGGCAATCAGCAAGTTAAAAACGTTAAGAACAGATACGAAGAATAAGCTAATAGCGCCGAAGGGACATGTAGGCTCTAAGACCATATCAGAATTAAGAAAGGTAGGTGAAAACCCTGCGTTTTCGGTAGCCTTGCTACCCGTTCTATATGTCGATAGGACGCTAGACTATATGATAGAATATAGTTTATAAAACCAGGAAAACAGTGCGGAGAATAAAGCCAGGGCTGGTTGCTCTGATCCTTATGCTCTTTATTGGAGGAGCGGCAGGCTGTAACAGCAGTATCCAGTCGCTTTTGCAGAAGACTAAGAGCCCCGAGCAGCCCTTGATTAGGGTGCAAATCCAGTTCACCAATCAAGAACAGACCATCTGTTATGTGAAGAGTTTGGGTTTGGAAAAAGGTGCTCCAGTCTATACCGGAGGCCCTTCCTCCAACAATATGTATGATCGGGACGGCAATATCGTGGGCTCGTTTAATTATCAGCAAGTTATTTACATGGACGTTCTCTCAGAAGAAGGCAGTACCGATTAGTAAATAATACAAGTCTTATACTAGACTAACGGTAAAGGTAACCAAGAGTTACGATTGCCGTTTCCAGAACTAATGTGATGTTATTAACTGCCAATTGAGTAAACAAATAATGTAAAAGGGAGATGGAGAAAGATGGAGCAGATTAATGCAAAATGTATGCTGTGTGGAAAGGTTTATATGCTGGGGGAAGATGATAAAGATTTTAAGAAAATGAGCGACAAAGAAAAACCCGGTACGTATATATGCGATCTTTGTTCGAACCGGGTAAGATATGAAGCAGATGATAAAAAGAAAAATCCCAAGCCTCAGAGTAACTCATAAACAGCCTTGTCAATTCCAGGGTTCATACCAGTAATAATCGATGAGATCAACGCCTGCTTTTAGAGCTGCTTTATTAGTATAATAATTAGTGGTGCCGGCATAGACATCCACCCAATAGGGATATTTGCGCCACAAACCATAATATACATCGCCGGTATCATTTACCACCAGGGAATTATATTGCTTTCCTTGGATATCAATGGGCTGGGACAAATAGAGTCGGGTTCCAAAAGGAATAATAGGCTTACGTGCCTCACCATCCGCATTAAGAGGATACTGGGGATGGACAGCTCCCGAGCCTAAAAAATAGCCTTTAGCTGAGGCTGAAGCGGGGGCTCTGGGAGCTTCGGTATAATAGGTTGATTTTTGACCTTGTACCGAAAAACGCACATACCACTTGGGCTGAACCTGGTTGCCGGGGTCGGTTTGAACCAAATCCGGTTCGGGCATAGGCTTAGGTTCAGGCTTCGGCTTGGCCAGAAAGATGAAATAAATCCCGATAAATAAGGCTAAAATAGCTAATGGCACCACTAATAAACGCCTGTCACGTATCATCTAACAACCTCCTTCATGGGCTTATTTTGTGCGGGAACCATAATTATTATTTATGTCCTCATTAAGATGCTATAATTACCATTAAATCTTGGAGCTACAGGAGGCTGAAATCATGGATGCTGAAAACAATGGAATTGATCAGAAACTTTTTGAATACCTGCAAAAATCGTTAAAAGAAACTGAATACTATAAATTATTAGAAATAGAATTACAGCTGCTAGCTCCAGGATATGCCGAGCTCAGAGTGGTTTCCGGTCCACAGCATACTAATCCCTTGGGATTGATACATGGTGGACTAATTACGTCTATTGTCGATGCCGCTATGGGTAATGCTATCCGCAGCCTGGGAATAACAGGAGTAACAGTGGACTTGTCTGTGGCCCTTATAGCGACGGCTCGCGTGGGTGATACCGTAGTTGCTCGGGGTAAAGTCCTGAAAAGCGGAAGAAGCATGATTTTCGCAGAAGCGGAGGTCCATTCTGGCGATACTTTGCTGGCTCACAGCAAAGCCACGTTTTATAAAGTATCTGATATAAATTATTAATAAGCAGGAGACTTAGGGATGAAAAAGAGCTTATTTAAGCTGCAGGAATATGCAGTTTTTACCTTCATATCTACATCACAGGCCTTAAAAGCGGAGCGGGTTCTGAAAAACGCCTCCGCTGAATTTTTAATGATGCCTACTCCCCGCAAAATATCTACCAGCTGTGGATTAGCGGTTAAGGCTGCTCTCGAAAATATACATCTTTACCACGATATCTTGGTCAATAACCAGGTTGAAATTGAAGGTGAATACCAGGTAACAACGATTGATGGCAAGATTCATTCCGAAAGGGTTAATCATGGATGAATATATAAACCTGGTACATAAATTAATGGAACCAGCTGGAAAAATGGAGGAGAAGCTGAATGGTTTTACCTATCGGGAAGAGCAACTGCGCTTTGCCAATGCAGTAGCTGAGGCTTTTAGAGATGAAAATTTTCTAGCCGCCGAAGCAGGAACCGGGGTTGGCAAAACCTATGCTTACCTATTGCCCTCATTAATTTGGGCTAAACAAAACCAGGAAAAGATAGTCATATCAACCAAGACCAAAGCCCTGCAGCAGCAGATTGTTGATCGTGATCTGCCTGAATTGGAAAAAGTTGTGGGCTATAAGCTGAAATATGCAGAAGCCAAAGGGCGCGACAATTATCTATGCTGGAACAAATACCAGACGATTTTAGGCGGCAGAAGACGACTGGAATTGGGTGAGACAGACTTCATCGAAGCTATACTTAGCTGGGCTGAGTCTACCCGGAGCGGTGACCGTAAGGAACTGCCGCTTAATCAGGAATTAATGAAGCATTGGGCAATTGTTGCCGCCGACCGTAACAACTGCCAGCGTGAGATGTGCAAGTATCGTGATAAATGCTTCCGTTTGAAAATGATCAAAAATATGAGTGCCGCTAATCTGATTGTTACCAATCATGCCTTACTGTTATCAGATGCTGTGGTTGACAACAGTATCTTGCCGGAATTCCATCATTTAATAATCGATGAAGCCCATACCTTCGTCAAGGAGTCCTTTGATCGGCTGGCGCATCGATTTACCCTTCAGGAGACATCAAATCTGCTGCAGATCTTGTATACGAAAGATAGACGCTCGAAGAAAGGCTACCTTTTCCATTTGCGCAGCACCTATCCTAATCTCGGACCATTTCTGGATGAAATCGTACCCTTGGTGGAAAATGCCATAAAGCTGACCAATAAATTATTCAATAGCATCAGTAATGGTCTTAAGTACCGGGACGACTTCAATTTCAGTCATATCCTTAGTCCGGGTGAAAGAGAGCTGGCCTGGTTTGCGGATACTCTGGACATATATCGACAGGATTGGAACCCGGCCATGGATTTATTATCAGCCAAGCTGCGAGAACTGATAGAGGAATTGGAAGGTGAGCCGGAAGGTGCCGACCTGCAGGGGATTTCAAGTGCAATGCAGGAAATAAATGACATAGCCTTTACCATAATGGCTGAAGAAATACATTGTGATTCGAATATAACCTGGCTGGAATATGTAAAAGGCAAAGTCATGGCAATTTGTTCATCAGAGGTAGATAGCAGCAATTTGTTGGACAGACAGCTTTACCAGAACTTGAAGACTTTGATTATGGTTTCAGCGACTCTGGCAATTGAAGAGAGCTTCGACAACTTCATCGCTCGCAGCGGACTGCAGTCATATGCCCGCGAAGGCAGGTTGGTAACCATTTTGGAAGAATCACCTTTTGATTACCAAAAGCAGGCTTGTATGTATGTAGTGCGGGATATGCCTGACCCTGCCAGTGGAACCTTTAACCGGGAAGTAAACAGTGTTTTGGCCAATATATTTGCAAACCAGGGAGGGCGGACGATGGTTCTGTTTACCTCCCGGAAACATCTGCAGGATTCGGCCTCAGAGCTGCGGCCATATTGCGAAGAGCGAGGACTAAAACTGCTAGTTCAACATGAAGACGGAGAATTTGGAACTCTAATGGAAGAATTTGTTGCCCGGGATAATTCTATATTAATGGGAGTGGAAACATTCTGGGAGGGTATCGACTTAAAAGGAGAAGTCCTAAAGTGCCTGGTTATTGTAAAATTGCCATTTCGTTCACCTTCTGATCCCTATTGCAGTGCCTGGGACAGATACTACAAGCTGCAGAGCAAAAATAGTTTTCAATATTTCATGCTGCCTGATGCGGCAATTCGGTTTAAGCAGGGCGTAGGCCGCTTGATCAGGAGTGAAACCGATCGGGGGGCAGTGGTAGTATTGGATACCAGATTAATCAATCGCAAATACGGCGATGTTTTCAAAAACAGTATCCCCATAAAAAACCTAATTTCTCTGACCAGGCCGGAACTTGGCCTACATTTGGAGGAATGGCGATAGAAAAAAATGGGGATCAAGTGGGGGCCAAAGGGGACGGTTCGGGACAGGGGGGACAGGTCCATTGTCCCGTTCCAGGATGTCGAATAAGGGACAATGGACCTGTCCCCCCTGTCCCTGAACCTGTCCCCTGCCTCTTTGACACCCTTCGAAAAATATGTATTCAAAAAGGTAACAATTTTCATCCCTGGTTCATAGTATTAATTAGAATCAATACAAACTTACCTGATAAGGCAGCTTGTAATAAATGAATTCTAAAAAGGGGTGAATCTTGTGCGAGTCTATTATATTAAAATTCCGGTGTTTCTAAGAGATTTTTTACTTAAAATCTGGGGATAACCAGGCGAGCAGATTCTTGCTCCTTTTCCTGATATAGGGGGGTGAGGTTATGCCCAATCTGCGGCTGACCATAGCAGGATTGTTAATAATAGTCGGATTGGTGCTCCTGTGCCTGGGACGTTGACGAGCCGGTAGAAATAGTGAAATTCATCTACCGGCTTTTCTTTGCCCATATATGTTTAGCCTATTTCTCGGTCAGGCCGATGCCTAGTATACCTCCCAGAGCGCCTGACACGATGCAAGCCGATAGAGTATACAGAAAACCTTTCAAGTAAATATGGGAAGGACTGGCAATTAGAGTAATGATAAGCATCAGGGTAAAGAACATTATTCCCAGGCTCATACCTCGTACCAAACCCTTATTACCGTAAGATTTACTGACGACGCAGCCCCCTGTAAAGACGCTGATTACCAGCACCACTTTGGCCAGGGGATTTAAAATAGTTTCCTTTAACCCAGTAAAATAGACCAGTATAGATATCAGGGTACTAAGCAGTAAGCCAATTAAGATAGCTATACCTAATCCTTTTATTTCCGCAGGCATTTTCACTATCAGCACCTCCTCTACTAGAAAAATATGTAAGCTAAATGATAAATATGACTATGCAGATAAATATTTAACAAAGATATGTCTAGTTTCTTAACTAACCCTTTAGTCCTCATATGGCATAACCACCTATGAGAATAGTAAAATGAAGCAATTATGAACGATAAAAAAAGTCTTTGTAAGTCATAAAAGTCAGCGCAGTCCGCGTCTATCGTTCCTATTTTCGATTGCCAGAATAAGCCTCGCATCCCACTCATAAACATTGTATATATTACATGGGATGAGGTGCAGAAAATGACGACCAGTTTGGCTTGGAGCGTCTTAGCCGGTTTGGGCACCGCTTTGGGCGCCCTGCTCATTTTTATTAAACAAAAGTGGAGTTCCAAAAGTCTGGCATTTTATCTGGGACTGGCCTCCGGGGTGATGGTAGCGGTGGTAGCGTTTGATATGCTGCCTTCAGCATTTTTGTACGCTGGGTTCTTTAAAGTAGCAGGCGGGGTCTTACTGGGGGCCTTAATAATGGCTCTGGGAGATGGCGCTCTGTTCACCCGAATGTCTAGTCCACATACTCTAACCGGTCTGGGTTATCTCATTATGTTGGGAATTGCCATGCACGATCTTCCCGAAGGAATAGCAATAGCTTTGGGCGATGTGATGAAAAGCCGCACTGGATTGGTTATAGCGCTCGGAATTGGGATCCATAATGTACCCGAAGGGATGGCTATAGCCGCTCCTCTGTTGATGGCAGGAGTCAAGAAGTCAATCATTTTCCTGCAAATCCTGTTGGTAGCCTTAATAACTCCTGCTGGAACACTCATGGGACAAAGGCTGGCATCCTCCATGCCCGGATTGTTGCCTCTTTTATTGGGAATGGCGTCAGGGATTATGATCTATCTGGTCTTGTTTCAATTATGGCCGCAGGCTAAACTAAAAGATCGACGCAACAGGTGGTGGGGCTTTTATTTGGGAATGGCCATAATACTAGTGGCAACCTTCCTGTAGAAACAAATGTATAAATTGAGCGGCATGGTTGGAAAATAAGCCAAAACGTTAGGAGAAAAACCTGCTATGCCTAATCTATTTTACCTGGCCATTGCTGCCCTATCCGGAGCAGCAATGGCTTTTCAAGGAACATTAAATACCGCTCTGGGAAAAATTGTGGGAATCTGGGAATCTACCCTTATTGTTCATGTCATTGGCACCATTACCTCTCTGTTAATCATCTTGATACTGGGAGTAGGTTTGGGCGGATTTGGTAAGATGGGGAGCGCTCCGTGGTATGCGTACCTGGGTGGTTTACTTAACGTGGTAATCATCTACGCAGTTGTTCGGTCAATGCCTCAAATTGGAGTTGGTAATGCCACCACAGCCATAATTGTTGCCCAGCTGATTACAGCATTCATTATTGATTGTACAGGAGCCTTCGGGATGAAGAAGATACCTTTTCAATATATTGATCTGCTGGGTATAGCCCTGCTGGCAGTCGGAGCCCGCATACTCTTTATGGAATAACCAGACTTGTGTAACAGTGCGATAGAGGGGACGGTACTCTTTTGTCGCACTAATACTTGGTAAAATGCGACAAAAGAGAACCGTCCCCCTCTGTCGCACAAGAACCGTCCCCCTGTCGCATCCCCCTGTCGCATGTTACATCGGAAATCACATCGCTGACTGGTAAGTGCTGCCAATGTTTTGTTCCTGCTGCTTATTTTTTGAGGTTATAGTGAACTCGAACGTTGTAAAGAAACTAAAATAAATGTATAACTGTTATATAAGCATGGGATCTTGTAATTACAAGTTATTAATTGAGGTGACCTATATGAACTATATTTTAGATTCTGAGATTCACCAAGCATGGGACGATTTTGTTAAAACAGGTCATATTGGGGAGGCAGCCATAAGATCTGAAATTGCGTCATCCTGGCAGCGAAGTCGAGGAATTGATCCCTTTTCCAAACATCGGCACCATTTGCCCAATCGCTTATTGCAGGCTAAGCTAGCGGAAAAAGTTCAGCTTATATCCCTCGCCAGGCCTATTATGCGGGCAATCAGTGAAATTGAAGGGCATGATTTTGTTGTTTTGTCTGATCAAGATGGTTACATTGTAGAAGTGGCTGGTGATGTTAAATATTATGATCTCTTAGGGCAGCGTTTTAGTGAAGAGGATATTGGTACAAATGCTATTGGGACAGCTCTAACTACTAATAAGGCTATAGAAGTTAGAGGAGCTGAACATTACTGTGATTGTAACCACTCCACTTATGGAGCGGCAGTGCCTATCCACAATATCCACGAAGAGGTAATTGGCAGCCTGGCAGTTTACAACGTATCTGAGGCATTGCCTATAGGAGTATTGCCTGCCCTTAAATTAGGTGTAAAAGTTATCGAAAATCAGATTGATTATAAATCTGAGCTCTCAGAAATTACTCATATCTACCATAACACCTGTTCATCAATTATTGATTTTTTTCATGACGGATTTTTAGTAGTGGATGCCCAGGAAAATATTATCAATATTAACCAGAGTTGTCTAAACATGATGGGGATCAGTGACCGTGAATCTCTTATTGGGGAGTTCTTAGGGAATATCCTGGCTGACGACCGGGGGGTACTTACCAATCTTTTATCAAGTAATCCCAATGAGTTTGTCAGCAAATTTTTTCTAAAAGGTACGCATGGCTTAATTCCATGTTCTCTGGTACGGAGGCGTATTACCAAAAATCCCGATGGATCTCAACAGACAGTGCTCGGATTTGTTGGAGAGGGCGAAAATACAGATTCAGACCAACAGTATGTCTTTAGCACTGCCGATGGGGAAGACAATTCAAATTTTAATAATCTGGTTGGGCACAGCGAGAAATGGAGTGAAATAAAAAAACTGTCCATGCGAGCAGCTCGCGTTTCTTCCAGCGTGCTGATTGAAGGCGAAAGCGGTACAGGCAAGGAACTGGTGGCTCGAGCTATTCATGACGAATCCGGTCTGAAGGGCCCCTTCATAGCCATTAATTGTGGGGCTATACCCAAAGAATTGCTTCAAAGTGAACTGTTTGGCTATGAAGATGGATCGTTTACCGGAGCCCGTAAGGGTGGAGGAATTGGCAAACTAGAAATGGGCGATGGGGGAACTGTATTTTTAGATGAGATCGGGGAAATGCCTTTTGACATGCAGGTTAATCTGCTAAGGTTTTTGCAGGATAAGATGATTATCCGGATTGGCAGTTCCACACCCCGCAAGGTAGAAGTACGAATTATTGCGGCCACCAATCGCAAGCTAAAAAATGAGGTTCAGATGGGCCGGTTTCGTGAAGATCTTTACTACCGATTAAACGTTATTAACATTGACCTTCCTCCTTTGCGGGATAGAAAGCTGGATATACCGCCGATTACCAGGTTTTTTATTCAGACCTTATGCCTTAGTTTTAAGCGTGATATTTTAAGCATAAGTGATAAGGCGATGAATATGCTTTGTGCCTACAACTGGCCGGGAAATGTCAGAGAGCTTAGAAATGTGATAGAAAATGCGATTGTGTTTACGGAGGGTAATATGATTACGGAGGATATTCTTCCCTCGTATTTCAAAGAGGATTTTGCTCATCCTCAGCCTTCGCCAACTGCTGATAAAAAAGCCCTGAAGCCTACAATCATTAATGAGCAGAACATTGAAGGACTAACTATCGGTGAAGCCCGGAGACTAAACCAGAGAATGACGGCTGATATGGAACGGGATAAGATTATGCAATTGCTTAATGAATTCACGGGCAATGTTAGTCAGGTAGCACGGCATATGGGAGTATCACGCAATACCATTTATCGGAAAATGAAAACTTATAAAATAGAAATAGTAGATTAGACTGTAACAATATGTAACGGCTTGTCACTTAGTGTTGCATAGGATTACATCGTGGCACAACCTGTGACACCTAAGAAGGACCACATTATAATGGATAAAATAGATTTAAACAGTCAAAGACCGCCATTAAATGGTGGTCTTATTTATTTTAATTAAGCCTTTTAACTTTGGCATGATACTTGCTTTAACTATTATCAGAGAACGTCAGGTCACCTTCTGGCTAGGAAAATTGAAACTCGGGTGTTTGTGATGAGAGCCGCATTTATCATGAATGCCGCGGCCGGGTTTGGGGAATAGGTTTAGAGGGTGAGATATCGCATTCTAGCTCACAAGGGTTTACATCAGAGATTAGAAAGGATGGATTCTGAATGACATATTTGGAAGAGTACAAGAGTAAATTGGTTTCTCCCGAAAAAGCTGCCGGGCAGGTTAAATCAGGAGATTTTGTAGGTTATGGTCATTTCGGTTTATTCCCGGCTGAATTTGACATAGCTCTGGGGAAAAGAGCTGGTGAAGAGAGTCTGGTGAATGTGACCATTGATTGTGCCGCATCTGTAAGATTCCCCGAAGTAGTAAAAAACGACCCGGAAATGAAGACTTTTACCTATTACAGCAATCACTTTTCCGGTGTAGATCGTATGCTGGGAGACAAAAATCGTGTTTCCTATGTACCTACCCAGTATCACGATTTGCAAAAAATCCGCGGTGATGTGGTACAGCCCTTTTTGAAAAAGAATATCATGGTTCTCACGGTTTGTCCGATGGACAAACATGGCAATTTCAATTTTGGCATAGCTGCTTCGGATACTTATGCAACCCTTAAAAATGCAGATATGATCATAGTGGAAGTAAATGCCAAGAACCCTTACTGCATGGGTGGTTCAATGGAGTGCATCAATGTTAAAGATGTAGACTATATCATCGAGAGTGACGAACGGATATTTGCAATGCCTCCAGCCGGTGAACCCAGTGAAACGGAAAAAAAGATCGCAGCCCTTATCATGCCCATGATTCCAGATCGGGCCTGCTTGCAGCTGGGTATAGGCGGAGTCCCGAATACTATCGGCTCATTGATAGCTCAATCAGATCTTAAAGATCTGGGAGTTAATACGGAGATGTTCTGTGATGCCATGGTGGATATGTATGAAGCCGGCAAGATAACTAACAAATACAAAACCAGAGATGTAGGCCGGAGCAGCTTTACCTTCTGTTTTGGCAATCAAAAGACTCATCAATTCCTGGATCATAACCCCCAGGTTGCTGCTTACAATTGCGATTATACTAATAATCCCAAGTATATCGCTCTGGAAGACAACGTTATTTCAATTAACAACATTATAGAGGTAGATCTCCTCTCTCAGGTATGTTCAGAATCTAATGGAACAAGGCAGATATCCGGCACCGGAGGTTCGCTTGATTTTCATATAGGTGCTTTTGAATCTAAAGGCGGCAAAGGAATATTGGCCTTTAATTCGACTTATACCGATAAAGCAGGTAAAGTACATTCCCGCATTAATCCTTATTTGACCAAGGGTGCTGTGGTTACTTGCCCGCGGGTTCTGGTAAACTGGCTGGTTACTGAATATGGTGCCGTCAACATGCGCGGCCGTTCGGTTTGGGGTATGGCTGAAGGGGTTATCAGTATTGCTCACCCCGATTTCCGTGATGACTTGATCAAGAATGCTCGGGAAATGAAGATCTGGTCGCCCACCAACAGGATTCCTTTTTAGACACCCGCCGTTTCAAGCAGGTAACAAGACAATGATAGAAAATGGAGGGAAAAATTGTGGCTTCGAATTTTGCTTATAAAAACACCCGCGACTTTAAGTTCATATTAAAAGAATGGCTTCCCCTTAACAAGGTTCTGGCATATCCGCGCTACTGCGAAAACTACGCAGTGGATGATGTTGATATGATTCTGGATACAGTTTTAAAAATGACCAAAGACATAGTCGAACCAACCTCTGACGATGGGGAAATAAACCCTATCAAATTTGAAAATGGTCAGGTAATCATTTCCCCAACGGTTCCTCCGGTGTACAAAAAGCTGCAGTCGGAAGGTTGGGGCTGCAGTAATAATGATACCAGTGAAGGGGCTGTAGTTCTGCCCCAGGTTATGATGTTTCCTTTATGGGAAATGTTCTCGGCAGCTAATCCGGCATTTGTCCCCCCTTTCCTATGTATGGCCCAGGGCTCCTCAATGCTGGTTGACCAATTAGCGCCCGAAGATATCAAACAAAAGTTTTTGCCCAAAATGTTTTCTGGTGACTATACCGGGACTATGTGCCTGACGGAACCACAGGCTGGTTCTGATGTAGGTGAAATCTCGAGTAAAGCTTATCCTACTGATGATCCCCGCGTGTTTAAGATTAAAGGACAGAAAATATTTATAAGCAATGGTGACAACAATTTTGCCGAAAATATCGTGCATATGTTCCTGGCCCGGGTGGATGGAGCATTGCCTGGAACCAAAGGGATTTCACTGTTCCTGGTACCCAAACACTGGATAAATGATGACGGCAGTCAGGTATTTAATGATGTGAATGCCACCGGAGTGGAAAAGAAGATGGGGATGCATGGCAATCCCACCGTTTCCTTGAGCTTTGGAGATAATAATGCGTGCCGGGGTTACCTGATCGGGAAGAACCCTCTTGAAAATGAAGGCAAGGGCGATGGGATGTCCTTGATGTTCAAAATGATGAACGAGGAACGCTTAGTATGTGGAATTCTTTCCGTAAGCGTAATTGCCAACTCCTATTATAATGCCAAACAATATGCAACCGAGAGAATACAGGGCACACCGTTTACCAACCCGAAAAAAGGCAGAGTTCCTATTATAGAACACGAAGACATCAAAAGATCCCTGTTGAGATTAAAGGCTGTTACAGAAGCCTGCCGGGCTATGATCTATAAAGGTTATCTTAATATCGATATCAATCACTGGGATCCTAGTCCGATCGAGCGAAAAAAGGCCGACGATGAACTGGGCATTATTATTCCCTTGGCCAAAGCCTATTGCAGCGAAATATCCTGGGATGTGATCGGCACTGAGGCTATTCAGATCTATGGTGGATACGGATATATCTCTGATTATCCCTGTGAGAAAATGGCTCGGGACACTAAGATTAATACCCTGTACGAAGGAACTACCTATATACAGGCCATGGATTTGGTAGGACGTAAATGGGGCATGGAAAAGGGAGCAGTTTTTGCCCGCTGGATGCAGGATAATAAAGATTTTTATGAAGCTAATAAGAATTACCCCAGTTTTGAAAAAGAATTTGAACAGTTAGGTAAAGCCATAACAGCCTATGAGGAAATCCAAAAAACCATGGCTGGATTTGCTCAAGATAATGAGAAACTGGGACTGATACCTACTTTCGCTAAACGTGTTCTGATGGCTACCGCTGAGCTGCTCGGCGGCAAGCTGCTTCTCGAGCAAGCCTTATTAGCCGACAAAAAGATTAAAGAGCTGGGAGAAGACCATTATGATTATAAATTTTATAAGGGCAAAATCCTGTCAACCAGATATTATCTGCTGAATGAGGTGCCGCATGTGTTTAATTTGGCTGAAATAATTAAACTTGCTGATACCTCGGTACTTGCCATAGACAGTGATTGTTTTGATTATTAGAAAGCTGGATTAAAAAGACAGGTAGTCGGGGCAGGAGGCTTTACCAGCCTCCCTCCCCGCAGCCTGCTAATCGAAAGGAGAAAAAAGGTCATGGAGTTTACATTAAGTAAAGAACAACTCTTGATACAAAAAATGGCCCAAGATTTTTGCATAAAGCATCTTGAACCTATGGCTGATCAGATAGATCGGGATAATACGATCCCTGCTGAAATTATCAAAGGCTTGTCTGAGTTGGATCTGTTTGGATTGCCGTTCAAAGAGGAATATGGTGGAGCAGAGGCTGGCTATGATTGCTATGTTTTAGCTATGGAACAACTAGGTAAGGTTTCCAGCGGACCAGCTATTACTATCTCGGTTAACTGTCTGGGATTAGGGGCTATCGATAAATTTGGCACCCCTGAACAAAAGTCCAAATATATGCCCAAAGCATGTAGGGGCGAACATCTGGCCTCATTTGCCTTTACCGAACCGGGAACAGGGTCAGACCCCAAACAGATTACCACCCATGCAGTAAAAGAGGGTGATCATTATATTTTAAACGGAACCAAGCGCTTTATCAGCAATGCAGATTATCCGGGGCCAATGGTGGTGTTCGCTGCCGATAATGAGAGCAGCAAGCCAACCGCATTCATCGTAGACAAATTCTGTGAGGGTTATTCTATCTCGGAACCCTGGCACAAAATCGGTTATCGCGGTGGGAACCTGCTGGATGTATATTTAAAGGATGTAAAAGTACCGGCTGAAAATGTCCTGGGTAAAGTGGGGGGAGGTTTCCCCGTATTAACCTATGGTATTGCTTTCGGCAAAGTGGGTATAAGCTCAGTTGCTCTGGGAGGAATCCTGGCCGCTTATGAAGCCGCCGTAAAGTATGCCAAAGAAAAGACCCATAGGGGAGAGCCTATAGCCAAATTCCAGGCGGTACAATTGAGAATTGCTGATCTGGCTATGAAATATGAAGCGTGCCGCTGGTTGACTTACCGCCTGGGCTGTCTGGCCAATGATGCCAAAGACCCTATGTTGTTTGCCAAAGAAGCAGCCCTGACCAAAACCTATGTCTGCGAAACATTCGTGGATGCGGCTCGAATTGCAATTGATGTACACGGTTCCTATGGTTTAATGAACGATTATTTGGTAACCCGCCTATACCGAGATGCCATTCTGGGTCCACAAGTCGAGGGGGTTGCTGATATGCAAAAAATGATTATTGCCGGGGTTGTCTTAAATGGATAGATATCTATAACCCACTACTTAAAAACACTAGAGATTTGAGAAGGAGAGGATTTTAATGTCAGAACACAAGGGGTGGGCAACACCAGCTCCAGCTGGGTTAGTAGCTTTAGCAGTAGCTTGTTTTGGTTTTTATGCAATTTTGACCGGAAAAGTAACCGGAGCTGCAGCGCCAGTACTCGGTATATGGCTATTAGGTGGCTTTGTAATCCAAATATCAGTTGCACTTATTGAACTAAAGAATGGTCACTTGACTGGCGGTAATGTATTTCTATTTTTCTCGGCATTTTTCATGTTGGTTGGTGGTATGGAATTTATCTTTAAATTTTTTGTAGCCCTAAATAAATGGAAAGTTGATTTTATCATGGATGGGTGGCTATGGCTGCCGCTATTCATTACCTTAATCCTATGGACACCGGCCTATTTAAAAGAGAGCTCCGCTGTGATGGGCTTAGTGGTTCTACTCTTGGATGTTACCGTTTTTTGTGTAACTTTCATGGATATGGGAAAATTACCTCATGCTTATGCACCTATTGCAGGGTATTGCGCTCTGATTGCAGGGGTTGGTGCTCTGTGGATTGCGTCTGCAGCAATTCTTAATACGGCATTTGGCAAGACAATATTACCGATGCCAGGGCCATTTATTAAATAATTCATAGATTAGGAGGAGCGCTTGCTCCTTCTAATCCAAAACAATTTTATTAAGTGAGGTGTAAGTGAATGGAAAGTCAATCAAGCGAACAATTCGATGCAATAATCGTTGGTGGTGGATTAGCGGGTCTTGCTGCTGCTTACACCTTGGCATCGGCAGGGTTGGAGGTACTGGTTTTAGAAAGAGGAGACTACTGCGGCGCTAAGAATGTTACTGGAGGCCGTATGTATGTCAATCCTATCAGAGAGCTATTTCCTGAGTTGTGGAAAAAAGCCCCCCTGGAAAGACATATAGCTCATGAAGAAGTTTGCCTCATGGATAAAGAGCGCTCCATAACTATAAGATATGATGGTTCAGAACTAAATGAAGAACCTTATCAGAGCTACAGCATCTTAAGGGGTAAATTCGATAAATGGCTAGCCAAGCAGGCCGAGAGAAAAGGAGCCATGTTAGTATGCAAGAGCCGAGTAGATGAACTCATAATAGAAAACGGAAAAGTCATGGGAGTGATGGCCGGGGGTGATGAGCTCAGGGCCAATGTAGTGATAGCCTGTGATGGAGTATTATCCTTGGTTGCTGGGCAAGCAGGCCTGCAAAAACCAGTTGAGTCCAAAAACTTTGCCATCGGGTTTAAAGAAATAATAGAAATTGATCGCGGTATTTTGGAAAACCGCTTTAATCTGGAAGGTAATGAAGGGGCAGCCCGCCTATTCATGGGCGATGTAACTGCCGGTAAATTTGGCGGAGGCTTCCTCTATACCAACCTGGAAAGCATAAGCCTGGGAATAGTAGTGGGAATAGATGCTCTGACTGATGAAACTCCGGAGATCAAAGCACCGGAATTACTGGATAAATTCAAACAACGGCCAGAAATAGCCAGACTCATAAAAGGTGGAGAGACCGTAGAATACTCAGCTCATGTAATACCGGAGGGCGGGTTAAAAGCCATGGGTAAACTCTATGGGGACGGAATATTGGTGGCGGGAGATGCGGCCGGATTTTCCATGAATATTGGTGTAACCGTACGAGGAATGGAATATGCTATGGCCAGTGGTTACTATGCCGCTCAGGCAGTAATCCAGGCTAAAGAGAACAATGATTTCACTAAGGCGGGTTTGTCCATATATGAGAACTTACTAAACGACAGTTTTGTATTAAAAGACTTTAAGAATTTTAAAGAATCACTAGAAGTCCTGGAATACCCAAGGCTGTTTAAACACTATCCCGAATTGGCCGGCAATATTATGAAAGACCTATATGAAGTCCCAACTGGACCTAAGACCAGACTCTATCCCACTCTTAAGAAATATATGAGTATTAATGAGTTGTGGTCCCTGGTGCAGGTAGGTAGGAGGATGATGAAGATATGAGTGAAGCAATGGGTTTGAAAGCCAAACTGGGATTAGATGTGTTTAAGGAAGATAGTGAATTTCATATAAAAATCAAAGAAGGCCAAGCAAAAGACATACGATTGAAAAAAGCCATACTGGTATGCCCAGCTGGTTTATATAGTGAAACGGAAGATGGCGAAGTGGTGATCAGTGTTGATGGTTGTCTCGAATGTGGTACCTGTTTGTTAGCCTGCGGTGCTGCGGTCTTGGAATGGGATTATCCCAGAGGTGGATCAGGGGTGCAATTCAGGTTTGGTTAGAGAAAGCTACGGATCAGAAACTATTTAAAGAGGAAGGAGTTTAAGAGAATGAACATTGTAGTTGCTATGAAACAAATTCCGGATTTGCAGCAAATTCGTATCAGAAATCGTAAGCCGATACTGGATGATGTTGCCTTAACATTCGGGAATATAGATAAGAATGCTCTGGAAGCGGGTGTACAGCTAAAAGAAGCTACCGGCAATAATCTAATAGTAGTCTCAGTTGGCGCCGAAGCTTTAGAGGATACCATAAAAGAAGCACTGGCTGCAGGTGCTGACGAAGCTTACTTAGTTTTAAATGATGAGATAGCGGATATGGAAAGTGCAAATAGTGCCCGATTAATTGCGGGAGCTATAAAAAAGATAGACGATGTTGGAATAGTAATTTTTGGTGAAGGAAGCGGGGATAACTACTCAGGACAGGTTGGCTCCAGGGTAGCTGAGATCATGGGTTTACCCCAGGTGGGCTATGCTAAAAGTATTAATATCAATGGGAATAGCGCCACCGTAACCCGGTCTTTGGAGGACTGTGAAGAAGTGCTGGAAGCAGAAATGCCAATAGTGGTAAGCGTAATGGCAGACATAAACGAACCCCGCATACCGTCAGTAAGCCAGATATTAAAAGCCGGCAGAAAACCGAAAGAAGTTTTGGAATTGGATGTAACAGGGGATAGCATGTTGGCAACGATAAGCAATCTGGCCCCGGATATGCAGCGTAAACAGATAGAAATAGAAACAATTGAAAAACTGCTAAAAATATTAGGAAACGAAGGATTACTGCGGAGGTGAAAAAAATGGCGGCAATATTAATATACAGTGATAAAACGACCCTAGCCCTGGAATTATTAAATGCAGCAAAACTAATAGCAAAAAATAATAACTTCCCTATTAAAGCAGTAAGCATTAACAATGATGACCAGGCAGAAGAATTGGCAGCTAAAGGCGCAGAGACCTATAAGATCATAAACCCCGAATTAAGTCTGTCAGATACGGCTGCCATGGCAGCAGCTCTCCGCCAAGCAGCAGAAAATGTGGATGCCGACACAGTGCTGTTGTCATCCAATCGAAGAGGTAAAGAACTGGCCGGAAGACTGGCTCAGGTGATAAATGCAGGTTGTCTGACTGATGTAAAGAGTCTTATAAATGAAAACGGCAGTATTCAGTGTGTAAGGAATGTTCTGGGTGGAGCAACCATAGCTATTCAGCAAATAACCACTGACAAAAAAGTAATAGCTATATCTCCCAAAGCCTTTGCAGCAGCCACCGATGAAGCTGGCGGGAGTATAAACGAGTGTTTGGTGAATATTAATCCTTCGCGAATTAAACTTATTGAGACCCGAGCAAAAGCCGGGGACAGCGTAGATATTGAAGCAGCGGAGATCCTGGTGGTTGTAGGACAGGGAGTGGAGAGTCAAGAAAATCTGCCTGCTATTATGGAAATAGCAAAAAATCTGGGCGGAGAAGTAGCCTGCTCCAAACCGGTAGCAACTGATAAGAAATGGTTCGGAGAAGAAAGAATAGTGGGTCTATCCGGCAAGATATGCAAGCCGGATCTGGCTATAATACTCGGAGTATCAGGGCAGGTACAGTTCACGGTGGGAATACGCGATGCCAAAACCATAGTATCCATAAATAGTGATGAAAAGGCGTATATGAACCAGATGGCGGATTATGTCCTGGTAGCTGATCTTAAAGAGGTACTTCCTGAACTAGTCAGCAGTACATTAGAGAATCAAAAATAATAAAGGAAAACGACTAACCAGTTGTGTTTGATAACTGTTTATATTGATTATTACTAAAAAACAAAGTCAATACCCGAGGCCTTCACTCAAAGCGGAGGCCTTTTTAATTAGTACCATGTAACAGGGGGACGGAGTGACAGGTCCATTGGGATGGAGGGGACAGCCTTGGGACCTGTCCCCCTGTCCCCTAACACAAATATGGCCAAACCTGAAGAGCTTCCGTTGAAATGCGGAGGCTCTTTTCTTAATTGCCAGCAAGAGCCGATTTATCCGAACCAGCGGTAATTCAAACATAATTACGAAATGGACTCGAATTGAGTCATAATATATAGTACGATATAATTTAGATGATACTAAAACATGCTACTACCTAAGGATTTATCAAATTGGGTGAATTCAACAAGGGGGCAGATCAATGGGCAAACCGAAAAATGAAATATTCATGGAGATTTTGGATGGAATATTGGAGAACCCCTACATTGGCATTATATTAGTAGATACCTTAGGCAATATAAATAAAGTTAACAAGACCTATTTGGAACTTCTTGACCTTACGGAGGAAGACGTAATAGATAAGCACGTCTTGGAGGTTACTCCACACTCCCGTCTGCCGGAAGTGTTGAAGACCCGAGAGGTACATTTGGCTGATCATTGGCCAGTCAACGGTCATGATACCATCGTCTTTCGCATGCCTTTGTATAAAGATGGCAAACTCATCGGAGCAATGGGGCAAAGCCTGGTTTTAGATGCTGCCGGGGTGAAGATCCTTTCCCAGAAACTGAAAGAGGCAGAAGGAGAACTGGCTGTATATAAGGAAGTGGTCAGTAGTATATATAGTTCCAAATATTGTTTTGATAGTATTGTAGGAGAGGATATAAAACTGCGCAATCTAAAATCCATTGCTCAACGCGCCGCCAATACCGGTTCTACAATTCTAATTACTGGAGAAAGCGGTACTGGCAAAGAACTTTTCGCCCATGCCATTCATCAGGCCAGTCCTCGGGTAAACCAAGCATTTGTACGGGTTAACTGTGCTGCGCTGCCGGACAACCTTCTGGAATCGGAACTGTTTGGATATGAGGAAGGAGCCTTTACCGGCGCCAGGAAGGGTGGTAAACCCGGAAAATTTGAATTAGCCAATCGAGGGACGATATTTCTTGATGAAATAGGAGACATGCCTCTGGCTATGCAGTCTAAGTTACTTATTGTTCTGCAGGAGCGGGAGGTAGAGAGAGTGGGGGGGACCAAACCCATTCGGGTCGATGTACAGGTCATAGCTGCTACCAACCGCAACCTGGAAGATATGATGAAAAAGGGGAAATTCAGAGAGGACTTATACTACCGATTAAACGTGGTTACCCTGAATGTACCCTCCCTGAGGAAGCGTCCGAAGGATATCTGCCTGCTAATTAAAAACCTGATCCCTAAACTAAATTATCGTTTGCATACTCAGATAAAAAGAGTTTCTGATGAAGCATTGCAGCTGCTTTGCAGTTATGACTGGCCGGGTAATGTGCGGGAACTGGAGAACCTTTTGGAAAGGGCCATGAATCTAGCTGACATGTATCAAAATGACTGTCTTACCACAGAGCATTTTCCCTCCCTATCCAGATTGGTGGAACTGCCGATGGTAGGTAATGATACCCCGGATAATCTGGGCGAGGCGGTGGAAAAAGTAGAGAAAGAGACGATAAAACGGGTTTTACAGAAGACTCAGTATAACAAGGCTCAGACTGCAAAGTTGCTTGGCTTAAATAAATCAGTACTTTATCGAAAACTAAAGAAATATGACTTAATATCAGAATAATTAATATGTTAATAATTTGCGACCCAGGTGCTTTTTGCAACCCTTGAGCTTCTATGGGGTATAGAATGGCAGTTCTCTTAAAATAGGGTTGCATTATGGAACCGTGGGAATATATGGTAGCTAAATTGAAACAGTTAGCCGTATCTTCGGAAGGCCGAAGATACGGCTTTTCTATTTTTCTGTCTTGCTCTCCTAAAGTTGGCTCGTTTCTTGCGTAGTAAAAGTGCAACAAGAGTATAAAGGAGGTGAAAAGGGCTCGAATTATCACAGGGGACAATCTATAAATATAACGAGGAGGTATGAAGGTGGATATTAAGAAGATTGGTGTATTAGGTGCAGGTACCATGGGTGCGGGAATAGCACAAGTCAGTGTTGAAGCAGGATATAGTGTCGTTTTAATAGATGTAGTACCGGAGATAGTGGAAAAGGCAATTAAGGGTTTAAATAAGGCCTGGGGTAAAGCAGTGGAAAAGGGCAAGAAGACTGCTGACGACGTGAGTGCATATAACGCTCTATTAACCAGCAGTACAGATATTAACGATTTCAAAGATGTCGATATTGTGATCGAAGCGATTATAGAGAATATTGACGTCAAGAAAAAAGTTCAGAAACAGCTCGGCGAAATTTGTAAGGCCGAAACCATTTTGGCTACCAATACCTCAGCTCTCAGTATTACTGAGATCGCTGCCGCCACCAACCGTCCCGACAAAGTGTTGGGAATGCACTTCTTTAATCCCGTCGTTATGATGAAATTAGTGGAAGTTATTCCCGGTGCGGTAACAACCAGTGATGTGGTAGAGGCAGTCATGGAAATGTCCAAGAAAATCGGCAAAGAACCAGTGCTTGCCAAAGAAAGTCCCGGGTTCATCGTTAACCGCATCTTGGTTCCGTATATTAATGAAGCTGCCATGGTTTTCCAAGAAGGTATTGCTTCAGCTGAAGAAATCGATAAGGCTATGAAGCTGGGTGCAGGAATGCCAATGGGACCATTAGCATTGGCCGACTTGGTCGGAATAGATATTGTTCTGGCAGTATGTGAATTCTTCTGGAAAGAATTTGGAGATTCCAAGTACCGTCCTTCACTGGCTTTCAGACAAAAAGTACGGGCTGGACACTTGGGGATGAAGACCGGCAAAGGATTTTATAACTATAGCAAGTAGGGCCTAGACCCGAATATTCAAGCGACATATGGGGAGGGATGAAACCATGGAATTTCAAAACCTTATTTTGGAGAAAGAAGACTATCTAGCCATACTCTATATTAATCGACCCAAAGCCTTGAATGCTCTGAATGCTGAAACCTTGTACGAACTGGAAGCAGCTGTTAAAGATGTAAAGGCGGATCCCAACATCAAGGTTATGATTGTTACCGGTACGGGAGATAAATCCTTTGTGGCCGGGGCTGACATCACCTTTATGCTGCCCCTCTCTCCGGCAGAAGGAAGATGCTTGTCTGATGTAGGAGAAAAAGTATTTCGGCAGTTCGAGCTTATGGAAAAACCAGTTATTGCTGCTATCAATGGCTTTGCCCTCGGAGGAGGATGCGAGTTGGCCATGGCCTGTGATATAAGGCTGGCCTCAGAAAATGCAGTTTTTGGTCAGCCTGAGGTAGGACTTGGCGTTATACCCGGCTTCGGAGGAACTCAACGTCTTCCTCGTCTGATTGGTGAAGGACGTGCCAAAGAACTAACCTACACTGCCGATATAATCAATGCCCAGGAAGCATATCGTATAGGCCTGGTCAACCATGTTTATCCTCAGGAACAAGTAATGGATGAAGCCAAAAAAATGGCCAAGAAAATCGCCGCTAAGGCCCCACTGGCAGTTGGTTATTCCAAATTTGCGATCGGCAAAGGGTTACAGGCAGATATCGACACTGCCATGAGCATTGAGTCTGATATGTTCGGTATGTGCTGTGCTACTACAGATAAGTTTGAAGGAATGGGTGCCTTTGTTGAAAAGAGAAAACCGCAGTTTACTGGTAAGTAATGATCAGAAGCTGGGATAACTATTTCACTGCTGACGAAATAGGAGGCTTTCAAGGGATATAGCATGCCCCTATTTCAATCAATATAACAGCATCCCTGGAGGTTAAATAAATGGAATTTAGATTTACTGATGAGCAGGATACTATGGGGCGGATAGCTCGTGACTTTGCCGATAATGAGATAGTTCCTTTTGCAGGAGTATGGGACAAGAACCGTGAGTTCCCTGTGGAAACCCTGAAAAGGATGCACTCAGCAGGTCTGTTAACGATTGGCATACCGGAAGAGTATGGCGGAGCTGGTTTAGATCATGTGTCTCAAGCGCTGGTAACCGAAGAGATTGCGCGTGGAGATGCAGGAATCGCTGCTGCCATGGTGGCCAGCACCCTGATAGGTTCCAATCCTGTTTTAGTGGCTGGCACCCACGAGCAAAAAAAATGGTGGTACGGAATGGAGCTGGAGGGTTGTTTAACGGCGTTATGCCAAGCTGGGCCAGATGCTCATCCAGGCCAGAGCATTATGGAGGTCGATTGCCGCCGGTGCGGGGATGAATATATACTCAATGGCTGCCACCAATCGGTCTATAATGGCGCAGGAGCGGGAATGTATGCGGTATTTGCATCATTAGACAATAGTGCCGGTACACGCGGAACCTGTGTGTTTATGGTTGACCACAATACCGCCGGGATAGGAGTAGACCCCTTATCTCAAGCAGGCATGCGCAGTTCTGATAACGCAACGGTAATCTATGATGATGTTCGAGTACCGGCCGGCAACCTCTTAGGAAAAGAGGGCGATGGTGTTAACATAGCAGCCCTAACCCAGAGTATTGCACGGGTTACCACTGCGGCCATGGCAGTGGGTGTAGCCCAGGCAACCTTTGAAGCAGTAGCACCTTACTCCTTGCAGAGATATCAGTTCGGAAAACCCATTTATGAACTTCCAGAGGTTTATTCGCTGTTAGCTGATATGGCTCACTTGATTGAACACGGGCGTCTCGCCCACTTAATAGCTGCCAATATGTTGGACGGCAACTTTGCTGATGATGAAACATTATACCAAACCAGGTACTTATGTACTGAAATAGGCCTTAAGGCAACCCGGGATGCGCTCCAGATATATGGTGGACCCGGATTGAGCGTGGAGTTTCCGGTAGAAAAGTATTACCGGGATGCCCGCATCCTGAAATATTGGTTGGAACAGCCCCGGTTAAAGAAAATTCTATCCCCGGCAATATAGCCAAAACCTCAGAATAATTAATAAAAGGAGGGATTGACTTGGATTTCAAGAGCGAGTATGCACGCAAATTCGTCTCTGCGGATGAAGCGGTAAAGGTAGTTAAGTCAGGTGATTTGGTACATTATGGAGAGTTTATGATGAATTCTCACGTTTTGGATGCGGCCTTGGCCAAGCGAAAAGATGAATTAGAAGGGGTAATCATTAGAACGGTTACCTGTCCTTTCCCCCCGCAAACAATTGTAAATGATCCGGAAAGAAATCATTTTATATATAATGATTGGCATTTCAGCGGGGCTAGCAGAAAGCTGCATGACAAAAATATGTGCAATTATATTTCGCTGACCTATCACGAGGGTCCCAGTTTTTATGACCGGGGCTACGTACCGGTTGACGTAGCATTGATTAAGGTCACTCCTCCCGATCAGCATGGCTATGTAAACTTGGGTACATCTAATTCCATTACCCATGCCTTCTGCGATGCTGCCAAAATAGTCGTTGCGGAAGTCAATGAGTCCGTACCAAGATGTCTGGGTGGCTCTCGGGAGTCCTTGCATATATCCGAAATTGACTATTTTGTTCAAGGCGACAATAGACCATTGATCAATCTTCCCGAAGTGCCTATATCAGATACCGATAAAACAATTGCCGGTATTATTTTAGAGCAGATTAAGGACGGGGACTGTTTACAGTTAGGTATAGGAGCCATGCCCAATGCAGTAGGGGCCATGATAGCCCAATCAGACTTGAAAGACCTGGGCGTTCATACGGAAATGCTGGTGGATTCATTTGTGGATATGTATGAAGCAGGAAGAATTACCGGTCTCCGCAAACAGCTAGATAAGGGTAAGATGGTTTATACCTTTGCTATGGGAACCAAGAAGCTCTATGACTTCTTAGATAACAACTCAATATGTGCCAGTTACCCGGTTAATTATACCAACGATCCCGACATAATTTGCCAGAACGATAACATGATATGTATTAACAATGCCATTGAAGTGGATCTTTATGGACAGGTTGCCTCCGAGTCAGATGGAGTAAGGCAGATATCAGGAACCGGCGGCCAGCTAGACTTTATTTACGGATCATATAAATCCAAAGGTGGAAAGGGTCTGATCTGTCTGACTTCTACCTTCGTTGATAAAGAGGGCAAGGTAAAATCACGTATCAAACCTACACTGACCCCAGGGGCTATTGTTACCGTTCCCAGGAGCATTAATTATTATGTGGTAACTGAATATGGTATAGCTATGCTTAAGGCCAAGAGCAGCTGGGAAAGAGCTGAAGCCTTGATCAATATTGCTCATCCTGATTTACGCGATGAACTGATCAAAGAAGCAGATGCCAATAACGTTTGGGTTAGAACCAACAAAATACGCTAGTTTATTAGATCATCCAAATTTCGGTTTAATATCATAAATTTATAAAAAGGAGATTTGAATTATGGCGAAAGAAATTAACGAAGTTGTAATAGTTAGTGCCTGTAGGACACCTATTGGTGCTTATGGAGGAACCCTCCAATCAGTTAGAGCCAATGATTTATCTAAAATTGCTGGTGCTGAGGCTATTAAGAGGGCGGGAATTGATCCCGCCCAGGTCGATGAGCTCCAGTTGGGAATGTGTCTGCACCATGGCAATGGTTCCCTTCCCGCCCGCATTGTGGCAATGGGAATAGGTATGGATCCCAAATCAACTGCCAGCATGGTCAATCAGAATTGCGCCTCCGGCATGAGAGCTATGGAAATCGCAGCGATGGGTCTGGCATTGGGCAAAAACGAAATAGCCCTCGTAATCGGTACTGAAAGTATGAGTAATATCCCCTATATTTCCCAAAATACCAGATGGGGAGCAAGATTAGGTGATGTCAAATTGCAAGATGCTATGCTGGCTGACGGATTGGTATGTCAATTAGCCGGTTCCCACATGGGCGTTACCGCTGAAAATATTGCCGAACAGTACGGAATTACCCGAGAACAATGTGACGCACTGGCACTGCTCAGCCACCAGAGAGCAGTAAGAGCTGTTGATGAAGGGCGTTTCAAGAGAGAGATTGTTCCTGTTATGGTGAAAAAGGGCAAGAAGGAAATTTTGTTTGAGAACGACGAACATCCGATTCGCGGAGCAAGCCTTGAAAGTATGGCTAAACTGCAACCAGCATTTAAAAAGGGCGGAGTGGTAACTGCTGCTAACGCCTCCGGTTTGAATGACTGTTCCGCTGCCGTAGTCATGATGACAAAGAAAAAGGCTGACGAACTGGGAATTAAGCCTCTGATGAAACTTATAAACGTTTGCAGTGAGGGCGTAGAAGCTCGGGTTATGGGATTAGGCCCAGCCGTAGCGATACCTAAATGTTTAGCACAAGCAGGTATGAAGTATTCAGACGTTGATTACTGGGAAATCAATGAAGCATTTGCAGCTCAAGTACTGGGCGTTGGCAAAATGATCAAAGAGGTTGCCGACATAGACGTAAATATCGGTACCTTTGAGCAGGATGGCAACATTAACAGCAACGGTTCTGGAATTGGCTTGGGACATCCAGTTGGTGCTACAGCCCTGCGTATAATTGTCAGCCTTTATTATGAACTAGAAAGACTGGGAAAAACTGTTGGCGGCGCTTCCCTCTGTGTTGGCGGCGGATCAGCTATGGCTTCCCTATGGACTAGAGATGTATAGAGCCTCCTCTATATAATCTATATATCGGGTGATGGTTTGTACGGCCATCACCCGCCTTTTAAAGCTAATTTGATAAGTAAAAATATATTAAATGGAGGGATTTTAGAGATGGCATCAAATTTTGCGGTTAATAATATCAGAGACTTTGAATTCATCATCCAAGAATGGCTGCCCAACGATGATGTATTCAACTATCCTCAGTTTGCAGACTATTATTCTAAAGATGACATAAAATCAGTCTTAAACCCTATTCTCAAGATGTGCAAGGAAGTTATCGAGCCCACTAATAATGAAAATGAAACCAACCCGGTGGTCTTCAAGGATGGTAAAGTAACTCTTCCCCCCAGCTACGGACCTCTGTTCAAAATGCTGCAGAGTGAGGGCTGGGGTACCAGTAACATAGACAATTCCGAAGGCGCAATGGTAATGCCTGATATGTTGCATTCAGCAGTATGGGAGTTGATTGGCGCTGCCAATCCGACTTTCATGCCTTATATACTCCTGACCACTGGTTCGGCAGACCTGATCCAGAGTTTTGGTGACGACAAACTGAAAGCCATGTTCCTGCCTAAGATGATGGATGGAACCTGGTCCGGAACTATGTGTTTAACTGAGCCCAGCGCCGGATCCGATGTAGGAGACATACTGTCGAAGGCATACCCCACCGATGACCCCCGTATCTTCAAGATTAAAGGCAATAAGATATTTATAACCGGCGGCGACAATGATTTTGCCGAAAATATCATCCATCTTTTCCTGGCCCGTATTGAGGGTTCCAAGCCCGGCACCGGAGGTATATCTTTATTCGTAGTGCCGAAGTTCTGGGTAAACGAAGATGGCAGTTTCGAGGACAATGACTTCCAGCTTACCGGGATTGAGCACAAGATGGGCCAGCATGGTTCAGTAACAGCTTCACTGGCTGCCGGCGAAAATGGTACTTGCCGCGGCTGGTTGCTGGGGATTGACCCCCGTACTAACGAAGGCAAAGGCGAAGGTATGGCTCAGATGTTCCAGATGATGAACCTGGCTCGTATGGAGACAGGTCACATGGCTCTGTCATGTATCATTAACGCCTTTGCTAACGCCCGCGACAACGCTAAGGAAAGGATTCAAGGCCGTCCCTTTACCAATCCTAAAGTGGGAAGGGTAGCCATAATCAATCATGAGGACATCAAGCGCACCCTGATGATGGGTAAGGCCCATATTGAAGCCATCCGTGCGATGATGTACCGGACATATCTGGCTTTTGACCAGCGGCATCGGGATCCCAATCCAGAGGTCAGAAAAGCTGCTGCCGACTTAATCGAGATGACAACCCCTCTCTGCAAAGCTTATCCTTCCGATGAAGGTTGGTGGCTGATAGGTGAAGCCATCCAGTCCTATGGCGGATATGGCTATTGCTCGGAATATCCAGTTGAGCAAATAGCTCGCGACATGAAGATCTATTCCATCTGGGAAGGCACCAACTTTATTCAGTCCTTGGATCTGGTCGGCCGCAAAATGAACATGAAGGGCGGATCAGTCTTTGCTAAATTTATGCAGGATATGGTTGACTTCTATGAAGCTAACAAGAGTAACGCTGCCCTTACCAAAGAATTTGCCAACCTGGGCAAAGCGCTCAATGCTTTCCAGGAAATGCTAAAAGCCCTGGCGGGATATGCCAAGACCAATCCTAGTATGATACCCCTTTATTCCAGGCGCGTACTGACCGCTACTTCACAGCTGTATTGCGGTCGTATGATACTGGATCAGGCAGTCCTGGCGGAGCGTCGGGCCCAGGAAGTTGGTCCTGAGCACTTCGATTATAAGTTCTACAACGGCAAAGTAGAAACCGCCAGGTATTACCTGCGTAATGTGGTTCCTAATGTATGGTCTATAGCCGAGATTGTAATCGATGGTGATACTTCAGCTATTGATGTTCCGGTTGACGTGTTCGAATACTAAAACAAAATAGATCCAAACATCAAAAGCCTCCGCTTTACCAGCGGAGGCTTCTATGTGGTAACAATCTCAGACAGGGACAGGGGGGACAGGTTCCTTGTCCCACTTACGAAACCATTGGAGTGGGAAAAGGAACCTGTCCCATATTGATATAATATTTTATATCGGTTAATTTCCAAGTTATACCACAACGCCGAGTAGTTTTTTAGAAAAGGATTTTGGGTATTCAGCCCTTTTAATAAAGTCCAGATGGGGTTTTCAAAATGGGGTTCGGCAGGATATTTTGGGGATTTCTATTTCTCTTTGACTTTAGGATTCAGGGACGGTTTGTGAGAATCTCGCTTTAAATGGGACAGGGGGGACAGGTTCCTTGTCCCACTTCAATGCTTCAAGTAAGTGGGACAAGGCCCTAAGAATTATTACCAAAGGTAAAGAGGTGGATGAGATAGATATAGGAACCTTATCGGTTAAGACGTTAGAAGCCATTGATACGGCTCTTAACGCATTTGACGGAGGAATAGTTATTGACGAAAAAGGCTACATCTTGGTTTATACTGAAAATTATGCAAAATTAGCTGGCATACCCAAAGAAGGTAAGTTGGGTATGCACGTTCTTGATGTATTTCCGAAGAGCAGGATGTTAGAGGTTGTAACTACTGGCCAGCCAATCTATATTGATCTTTGGGAAACTGGAGTTGATACGGTATTCTGTTCACGTTATCCCATACGGTCGGAAGGCCGAATTGTGGGAGCTATTGCGGTCAGCGTGTTTCGCTATTTCGATGAAGCCCATAGGTTTGCCGAGCGACTGCAAAGTATGGGACAGGAATTACAGTATTATAAATCACAGCTACAGAAATTATCCGGGGCTAAATACTCTTTTGACAAGATTATTGGTAACAGCCCGGCCATTATGTCTGCGAAATACAATGCCCAACCCATGGTTAAGACACGGACTCCGGTACTTATTTTAGGAGAAACCGGAACCGGCAAGGAACTGTTTGCTCATGCTATTCATCAGGCCGGTCCCAGGAGCGATAGACCCTTTATAAGGGTTAATTGTGCCAGTATTCCCGAAAATCTAGCCGAATCCGAACTTTTTGGTTATGAGGAGGGAGCTTTTTCGGGTGCCAGGAAAGGCGGGAAGCCAGGTAAGTTCGAACTGGCACACGGTGGGAGTATCTTTTTGGATGAAATCAATGAACTACCCTATCATGTCCAGGCTAAACTGTTAAGAGTGTTGCAGGAAGGTGAAATTGACCACGTCGGAGGTACGAATCTCACTCATATCGATGTTAAAGTAATTAGCGCCACCAGCGCGGATTTAAACCAGTTGATTAAAGAGAGGCTTTTTCGCGAAGACCTATATTACAGGATTAACGCTTTTCAACTGACGGTTCCTCCTTTGCGCGAAAGAATTGAAGATATTCCACTATTTTGCGAATATTTTGTTGATAATAGCAACCGCGAATTCGACACAGCTATATTTAAGGTTGATGCCGAAGTGTGTAATTTATTTGCCCGGTATCATTGGCCGGGAAATGTGCGTGAACTAAGAAACGTTCTGCAAAGATCTAGCTTAATCGCTGGTTGCGGAAACATTAGCTTGAATCACCTTCCTCCGGAATTCATTAGTAAAATTGAAACCACCGATACCGTCCAAGTGAACGAATTGGAGTCAGTCATTCAACAAGCGGAAAAAGGGCAGATTCTGAAAGTGCTCCGGTCGGTGGGGTGGAATCGAAACAAGGCGGCTCAAATGTTGGGAATTAACCGTACCCAACTCTACAGAAAGATGAAGAAATACGACCTGCTTAGTAGTCAAAAATAAGATACTAATTTGTAGCATCGTGTTACATTTTAGCAACATAGCGAGAAAGATAAGCCTAGGCTTGCTTCTGCCGTAATTCGGAAGCAAGCCTTTTTGTTTTGTCTGCTAAAACTGATACAAAAACGCCACATAACAGATCTTATATGTGGCTGTAATCCCCATTAAATGAACTTGGCATATTAATTGCAACATAAATGATCGAAAACTGACACCTAATCCCGATGTGGTCAGATCTGATCCAGAAGGAAAAACATTTCAATATAGAAGCTGGTACTAAAATATCATAACCAGAAAGCATTTATGGTCGAATGATGGCTTCCTATATCGTCATTATTGGGACTGTTTAAAAATGGTTTTAAAGGAGGTGGTTAAAGAGAAAAGGTATAAAGAAAAAAAAACGACTTAAGGAAAAGAAAAGTAATAATGTGAAATTTATTAGGAGGTTATTATTTATGGAAATTAAGAAAATTGGAGTATTGGGTGCTGGCACAATGGGTGCGGGAATTGCCCAAGTAAGTGTTGAAGCAGGATATAGTGTAGTCTTAATAGATATTGTACCAGAAATAGTGGAAAAGGCATTTAAAGGTTTAAATAAAGCATGGGCTAAAGCGGTGGAAAAAGGTAAAACAACCGCCGAAGCTGTGGCTAATTATAATGCTCTGCTAGTCAGCAGCACAGATATCAATGATTTCAAGGATGTCGACATTGTAATCGAAGCGATTATAGAGAATATTGACATCAAGAAAAAAGTCCAAAAACAACTGAGTGAGATTTGTAAGCCGGAGGCTATTTTGGCTACCAATACCTCAGCTCTGAGTATTACGGAGATCGCTGCAGCTACTAACCGTCCTGACAAAGTCTTAGGAATGCATTTCTTCAATCCGGTAGTCATGATGAAATTAGTGGAAGTAATTCCGGGTGCTGAAACAACCGATGAGGTTGTACAGGCAGTCGTAGAAATGTCCAAGAAAATTGGCAAAGATCCAGTGCCAGCTAAGGAAAGTCCTGGCTTCATCGTCAACCGCATCTTGGTTCCATACATTAATGAAGCTGCTATGGTCTTCCAAGAAGGCATCGCTTCAGCCGCAGAAATCGATAAGGCCATGAAACTGGGTGCAGGAATGCCTATGGGGCCCTTGGCGTTGGCTGACATGATTGGAATAGATATTGTTTTGGCAGTATGTGAATTCTTCTGGGAAGAATTCGGGGATTCCAAGTACCGCCCCTCCCTGGCTTTCAGACAAAAAGTACGGGCTGGACACCTGGGCATGAAGACCGGCAAAGGCTTCTACGACTATAGCAAGTAGACCTGATCCACCTAGACATAGACCTGGGAGTTCGAGTTACACGATGGAAGCGAGGTTAAAATATGGAATTTGAAAACCTAATTTTGGAAAAAGAAGACTATCTAGCCATCCTCTATATAAACAGGCCCAAAGCCATGAATGCTTTAAATGGTGAAACCTTGTACGAACTGGAGGCAGCCATAAAGGATGTAAAAGCGGATCCCAGCATCAAGGTTATGATCGTTACTGGAACGGGAGATAAATCTTTTGTAGCCGGGGCTGACATTACTTTCATGCTTCCACTCTCTCCAGCTGAGGGAAGATTCTTCTCTGATGTAGGAGAAAGGGTAATGCGGCAGTTTGAGCTTCTGGAAAAACCAGTTATTGCTGCTATTAACGGCTTCGCACTTGGTGGGGGTTGTGAGTTGGCCATGTCCTGCGATATCAGGCTGGCCTCGGAGACTGCAGTTTTTGGTCAGCCTGAAGTAGGACTTGGCGTCATACCCGGCTTCGGAGGAACACAACGTCTGCCCCGTTTGATTGGGGAAGGACGTGCCAAAGAACTTACTTATTCGGCCGACATCATAAATGCTCAGGAAGCCTATCGTATTGGTCTGGTGAATCATGTATATCCCCTTGACCAGTTGATGGATGAAGCCAGGAAACTTGCCAAGAAAATTGCCGCCAAGGCTCCCCTGGCAGTTGGCTATGCTAAATTTGCCATTGGCAAAGGTATGCAGGTAGATATTGACACCGCCATGAGCATTGAGTCTGATATGTTCGGTATGTGCTGTGCTACCACCGATAAGTTTGAAGGAATGGGTGCCTTTGTTGAAAGGAGAAAACCGCAGTTTACTGGTAAGTAGTGATCAGAAGCTGGGGTAACTATTTCGCTGCTGACGAAATGGAGGCTTTCAAGGGATATAGTACGCCTTTATTTCAATCAATATAACAGCATCCCTGGAGGTTAAATAAATGGAATTTAGATTTACTGATGAGCAGGATACAATGGGCCGGATAGCTCGTGAATTTGCCGATAATGAGATAGTTCCTTTTGCAGGAATATGGGACAAGAACCGTGAGTTCCCTGTGAAAACCCTGAAAAGAATGCACTCATCAGGTCTGTTAACGATTGGTATACCGGAGGAGTATGGCGGAGCTGGTTTGGATCATGTGTCTCAAAGTCTGGTGACCGAAGAGATTGCACGTGGTGATGCAGGAATCGCTGCTGTCATGGCGGTCAGCACCCTTATAGGTTCGAAGCCTGTTTTAGTGGCTGGCACCCATGAGCAAAAGAAATGGTGGTACGGAATGGAGCTGGAGGGTTGTTTAACGGCGTTGTGCATGCCTGGGCCAGATGCTCATTCGGGCCAGAGCGTGATGGAGGTTAACTGCCGCCGGCGTGGGGATGAGTATATACTTAATGGCTCCCACCAGTCCGTCTACAATGGTGCGGGAGCAGGACTATATGCGGTTTTTGCATCTTTAGATAATAGTGCCGGCCCGCGCGGAACCTGTGCTTTCATGGTTGACCGCAATACCGCCGGGATAGGAGTAGAACCCTTGTTTCAAGCAGGCATGCGTAACAGTGATAATGCAGCGGTGATCTATGATGATGTTCGAGTATCGGTCCATAACCTCCTAGGAAAAGAGGGCGATGGTGTTAACATTGCAGACCTAACCCAGACTATTGCACGGGTTACCACTGCTGCCATGGCGGTGGGCGTAGCCCAGGCAACCTTTGAAACAGTAGCACCATACTCCTTGCAGAGATATCAGTTCGGAAAACCCATTTATGAACTTCCGGAGGTCTATTTGCTGTTAGCTGATATGGCTCACTTGATTGAACAAGGGCGTCTTGCCCACTTAATAGCTGCCAATATGTTGGACGGTAACTTTGCTGATGATGAAACATTATACCAAACCAGGTACCTATGTACTGAAATAGCAACTAAAGCAGCCCGGGATGCGCTCCAGATATATGGTGGACCCGGTTTGGGCGTGGAGTTTCCGGTCGAAAAGTATTACCGGGATGCCCGCATTCTGAAATATTGGATGGAACAGCCCTGGTTGAAGAAAATTCTATCCCCGGCGATATAGCCAAAACCTTCGGAAATAAATAACAAGGAGGGATTGACTTGGATTATAAGAGCGAGTATGAGCGCAAATTCGTCTCTGCAGATGAAGCGGTCAAGCTAGTCAAATCTGGCGATGTTGTGCATTACGGAGAATTCATGATGAATTCTCATGTTTTGGATGCGGCTTTGGCCAAGAGAAAAGATGAATTAGAAGGGGTAATCATTAGAACGGTTACCTGTCCTTTCCCCCCGCAAACAGTTGTAAATGATCCGGAAAGAAAACACTTTATTTATAATGACTGGCATTTCAGCGGGGCTAGCAGAAAGCTGCATGATAAGAATCTCTGCAACTATATTCCGCTGACCTATCATGAAGGCCCTAGTTTTTATGACCGGGGCTGGGTACCCGTTGATGTGGCTCTGATTAAAGTAACTCCTCCCGATCAACATGGGTTTGTCAACATAGGAACATCCAATTCCATTACTCATGCATTCTGCGATGTTTCTAAAATTGTCATTGCCGAAGTAAATGAGTCCGTACCGAGATGTCTGGGCGGTTCCAGGGAGACCTTGCATGTATCCGAAATCGACTATTTTGTTCAAGGCGACAATAGGCCGTTAATTCAGCTGCCCGAAACGCCTATTTCGGATGTTGATAAAAAAATTGCGGCAATTGTACTGGGACAAATCGAGGATGGAGCCTGCCTGCAGTTGGGGATAGGAGCCATGCCCAATGTGGTTGGAGCGATGATAGCCCAATCGGACTTAAAAGACCTGGGCGTTCATACCGAAATGCTGGTGGATTCATTTGTGGACATGTACGAAGCCGGAAGAATTACTGGTCTGCGCAAACAGCTTGACATTGGCAAGATGGTATATACCTTTGCTATGGGAACTAAGAAGCTATATGATTTCCTGGATAATAATCCCATATGCGCCAGCTACCCGGTTGATTATACCAATGATCCCGATATAATTTGTCAAAATGATAACATGATTTGCATTAATAATGCGATAGAAGTGGATCTATATGGCCAGGTGGCCTCGGAATCATCAGGAGTAAGACAGATTTCAGGAACCGGCGGCCAGTTAGATTTTATTTACGGATCATATAAATCCAGGGGAGGCAAGGGTCTGATCTGTCTTACCTCCACTTTCGTGGACGAGACAGGCCAAACTCAATCACGTATTAAGCCTATTTTGTCACCGGGTGCAACTGTTACCGTTCCCAGGAGTATGAATTATTATGTTATCACTGAGTATGGTATCGCTAATCTTAAATCCAAGAGTACCTGGCAACGGGCGGAAGCCTTGGTGAATATTGCGCACCCCGATTTGCGTGATGAATTGATCAAAGAAGCAGATGCCAATAGGATCTGGGTCAGAACCAACAAGATATCCTAAGCTTTCCGGCCACCCGAACTATGGGTGTAATATTTTAATTTATAAAAGAAGGAGTTTTTAATTATGGCAAAAGAAATTAACGAAGTTGTAATAGTTAGTGCATGTAGAACACCTATTGGTGCTTATGGAAAATCACTCCTACCAGTTAGAGCCAACGAATTAGCTATAATTGCTGGTACGGAAGCTATCAAACGGGCGGGACTTGACCCGAAACAGATTGATGAACATGTGGAAGGACATGCCCTGCCTCAAGGTAATGGATCTCTGCCGGCTCGTATTGTGGCAATGGGAATAGGTTTGGATCCCAGTACTACAGCCAGCATGGTCAACCAGAACTGCGCCTCCGGCATGAGAGCCATGGAAATCGCGGCTATGGGTCTGGCCTTGGGTAAAAACGAAATAGCTCTCGTAACCGGTACTGAAAGTATGAGTAATTCTGCTTACCTTTCCTTAACTACTAGATGGGGTGCCAGAATGGGCGAGACTAAGCTGAATGATGCCATGCTTCATGATGGATTGGTATGTCAACTGGCTGGCTCCCACATGGGCGGGACTGCCGATAATATTGCCAGAGAGTGGGGAATAACCCGCGAAGAATGTGACGTACTGGCACTCCTCAGCCACCAGAGGGCGGTAAGAGCTGTTGATGAAGGTCGTTTCGATAGAGAGATTGTTCCTGTTTTAGTTAAGCAGGGCAAGAAAGAATTCCTGTTTGCCAAAGACGAACATCCTCTCCGGGGAACCAGTCTCGAAGCTCTGGGTAAACTTAAACCGGCTTTCTCCAAAGACGGGGTTACAACTGCGGGCAATGCTTCCGGAATTAATGACTGTTCTGCTGCCGTAGTTATGATGACCAAGAAAAAAGCCGAAGAACTGGGGATTAAACCGCTGATGAAACTTATCAATGTCTGCTCCGCAGGGGTAGAAGCTCGTGTTATGGGTGTAGGCCCAGCAAGAGCTATACCCAAATGCTTGAGCCAGGCGGGCATGAAATATGACGACGTTGATTACTGGGAAATCAATGAAGCATTTGCAGCCCAAGTTTTAGGCGTCAAGAAGATGATTAAAGAAGAAGCCGGAATTGATTTGAATGTAGGTACCTTTGAGCAAGATGGCAACATAAATACTAACGGTTCAGGTATTGGTCTGGGACATCCGGTAGGAGCGACTGCACTGCGCATAATCGTCAGCTTGTACTATGAATTGGAAAGACTCGGTAAAACAACCGGTGGCGCTTCCCTCTGTGTAGGTGGCGGATCAGCCATGGCTTCCCTGTGGACTAGAGATATATAGAGCCCCCTCTCTATAGTCTATATTGTGGGTGATGGTCTTTATAAACCATCACCTGCCTCTTTCAAAAAAAGAGGTAAAACGTAGTGCAGAAATTATATTTGAATTGGAGGAAATGTGAACATGGCTTCTAATTTTGCCGTAAATAACATTAGAGATTTTGAATTTATTATTCAAGAATGGCTGCCGACTGAGGGAGTCTTTAACTATCCGCAGTTTGCTGATTACTACACCAAAGATGATATTAAATCAGTTTTAAATCCTATCCTTAAAATGTGCAAGGAAGTAATTGAACCTACTAATGACGAAAATGAAACCCATCCAGTTACGTTTGCTAATGGCAAGGTAACTACACCCCCAAGCTTTGGACCTCTTTTTCACAAGTTGCAAGAAGAGGGCTGGGGTACCAGCAATATTGACAATTCACCCGATGCCATGGTATTACCGGAAATATTGCATGCCGCCGTTTGGGAACTGATTGCTTGTGCCAACCCAACATTTATGCCCTATGTGCTCTTAACCAGCGGAGCTGCCGATCTAATTCAGAGCTTCGGTTCGGAAGAAGTAAAAGCAATGTTCCTGCCCAAAATGATGGATGGAACCTGGTCAGGAAGCATGTGTTTGACCGAGCCCAGTGCCGGCTCGGACGTAGGTGATATTCTTTCCAAAGCTTCTCCGACCGACGATCGCAGGATATTCAAAATAAAGGGCAGTAAAATATTCATAACCGGTGGAGATAATGACTTCACGGAAAATACTATACACCTCTACCTGGCTCGGGTCGAAGGTTCTAAGCCCGGAACCGCTGGCATTTCCCTGTTCGCGGTGCCCAAGTACTGGGTTAATGAAGACGGCAGTTTAGAAGACAACGATTTCCAAACCACTGGTGTTGAACATAAGATGGGTCAGCACGGATCTGTCACCGCCTCGCTGGCAGCCGGTGAAAACGGCAACTGCCGGGGTTGGCTGTTGGGCAAAGACCCACGCGAAAATGAAGGCAATGGCGAAGGTATGGCACAAATGTTCCAAATGATGAACTTGGCTCGTATGGAAACAGGACATATGGCTCTGTCCTGTATTATCAATTCCTATGCTAATGCCCGCGACAATGCTAAGGAAAGAATTCAGGGCCGTATGTTGACCAATCCTAAGGCTGGTCGGGTAGCCATAATTAACCATGAGGATATTAGGCGCACCCTGATGATGGGCAAGGCTCACATCGAGGCCATAAGGGCTATGATGTACCGTATTTACCTGGCTTTTGACCAGAGACATCGTGATCCTGACCCAGAAGTAAGAAAAGCAGCCGCTAACCTGATTGAAATGTGCACCCCACTTTGTAAAGCCTATCCTTCCGATGAGGGATGGTGGCTAATCGGTGAGGCTATCCAAACCTATGGCGGCTATGGTTACTGCTCAGAATACCCATGTGCCCAGCTTGCTAACGACATGAAGATCTACTCCATTTGGGAAGGGACCAACTTCATTCAGTCCATGGATTTGGTGGGACGCAAGATGACCATGAAGGGCGGCTCCATATTTGGCGCTTGGGTACAGGAAATGGTAGATTTCTGTGAAGCTAACCAAGGCAATGCAACCTTCACCAAAGAATTTGCCAATCTGGATAAAGCTTTAAAAGCTTACCAGGAAATGATAAAGGTTTATATGGGCTACTTTAAAAGCAATTTAAGCATGGTTCCTTTATATTCGCGCCGTATCCTGACCGCTTCTGCCCAGCTATTCTGTGGTCGTCAGATTCTCGATCAAGGTCTCTTAGCTGAAAAGAAAGCAAATGAAGTGGGATCAGATCACTTTGATTACAAGTTTTATAGCGGCAAAGTAGCCACCGCCAAGTATTACGTCCGCAATGTAGTTCCTAATGTATGGGCTGTTGCAGAAATAGTGATAGATGGTGATACCTCATCTATTGATGTGCCCGTTGATGTTTTCGAATACTAGTATTTAACGTATGTGGGTTTACCCATTATCTATCAGTACCAACAATTTTACGGTTTCCTAATTTAGTTGGTAGATTGCAGCCATGATCTTCTTATAGTCAATAATCGTATGAAGAAAGAAAAAGTAGGCATATTAGGGTGAAGTAGTCCGGGGTGATGGTTAGGCCATCACCCCGAATACCAGATGCGCAAGGGGCAGCTATTTCTTGATTGGAGGGAATCTGGATGGATAAAATGGAAATACTTGAAAGATTGGTTAGTTTGAAAAGTAATGCTCTGGGCAGAGCCAGCAATGAATCACAAGAAGATATTGGACGTAAATTTAAGATAAAAGCGTTTATTTTAGAACAAGGAATTGAGCAGCTCATAATGGAAATTCAAAACGGCATTTTGGTGGAAAGTAAAACTTCCCAAAATACCCTAGTTTATAAAATGGTTTCATCACAGGCTAGTTAATTATGAAGTAAGTGTTTCTCCTGACGGAATTAACAGTTAGCAGCATTTAAAAAGATAATTCTATCTTTTTAAATGCTGCGGCGCTTCCCTTTGCGTAGACGGTGGATATGCCACGGAATCCTGTGGACTAGAGATGTATAGAGCCTCCTCTCTATTATCTATATGGTGGGTGATGGTTTGTACGGCCATCACCCACCTTTCTAAGCTAAGTTGATAAGCAAAAATATATTAAATGGAAGTATTTTTAGAGACGGCATCAAATTTTGCAGTTAATAATATCAGAGATTTTGAGTTCCAGTCGTAAGAAAGATAATGGGACAGGGGGGGACAGGTTCCTTGTCCCACTTACTTGCACCTTTGGAGTGGGACAAGGAACCTGTCCCCCCTGTCCCTATCACGAAGTATATGCTGCCCAAAAGGTTGAAACAAACGATTTGGAAACGTTCCTCTTCCTTGATTAGTTCTGCTGAATAGTCGTAAGAAAGATAAGAAACTTGAAGATAACAGGGTTCCATAAATGGAATATCTTAATGCCGCTTCTAACATACTTACGCTTCCTTCCGTGTCAAAAAAGCCTGTATCAAAAATAGCCCACTGAGATTTCAATAGGATAGCCAGAATAAGGAACACACTTCCTAACCCAAACCACACTTTGCCGCTGCTTATTTGCGTTTTCATATATAAATATGATAATAGGGCTTGATACCATGGGATAATGTGAAAAACAGATAGAAACCAAAACCGGTTAAGAAGATCAAAAGGTTGGAATAGAATAAGGTTTATGTACAGGTAATCGTAAAAGAAGAGAGGGACGCTGATATAGAAAGCCAGCCATAGACCATAGATTAGGCGATTGCCGTCATAGTGTTTAAGTTTAGCATAGATGTATATTCCTAAAAAAAGGTAAACCGCGCAACAAAAATATAACAGCCAATTCAAAGACCAGTGTTGGTAGTAACTCGGCCATCCTATTAAAACAAACAGCGCCCAACCAAATGTGACGAATAATAGTAAGCGGATATGTTTGGAGAGAAGCATACATGCCACCCTTTCTACTGATTTATTCTTGAACATTTAGGATTCATTTGGGACAGAGGGGACAGGTTCATTGTCCCGCCTTGGATATCCTGGAACGGGACAAAAAACCTGTCCCCCCATGTCCCAAGGAACCTGTCCCCCTTGTCCCTTAGATAAAGCCCAGCAAGTTTAGTCCAGTTATATCATCCAAAGTGCGAACTGCACCACTTTCCAACAGTTCCATTATGATAACTTCAACCACCAGGTATACCTTGGCATCCTTCCTTATACATCCGGTCAAAACATTGTCACCTCGCCCTAAGGATGCATGCAGGTGGATAACTGGTTCATGGTCTTCGGTGAAAACGGTTGCTATGCCTAAAACTTCCCGCCCATCATCGAATTTTTTCCACACCGGATTGGGAGGGACAGAGCAGGTCTGGGGACCTACTACTAGAGAACCAGCCTCTAGAGCACCGATCATAAACATAATGCCTGATCTAATCGCTTCCTTTTGCAGCAGACCCTTTAATTCCACGAGAAGATCATCGCCATGTTCAATTTTGGCTATAATTACCCGACCAATTGAGCCTTTCTGATATTTCATAAAACATTTCCTCCCTTTACAGTTCGAGCTTTAAAGTGCGACAGAGGACGACTGCGACAGGGGACGGTTCTCTCTGTCGCAAAACCACCATCCCATGATGAGCTATTGCTAATGCTGAGTTCGTTACTTTGCGACAGAGAGAACCTTCCCTTGTCGCACGTCCGAACCCGTCCCCTCGTTTGGTGAAATGCGACAGAGAGAACCGTCCCCTGTCGCATTTTGTCCCATCGGTGTTGCCTGGGTGGGACAAGGGATCTGTCCCCTTGTCTCGTTCCCTTGGGGACAGGTTCCTTGTCCCAAAAGGAATTCCGTGCTTATTGGCGAATCAATATACAATAAAGTTTAACATTTACAGTGTTGTTATTCTATTAATAACGTTGCCAGAATCGGGGTATAAAAATGACTGTACGATACATATTGGGGAGGGCCGGCAGCGGCAAAAGCCACCGGGTGCTCCAGGAAATAAAACAAAGTCTGATAGATGGCGGGGAAGAGCAGCTAATCCTGCTGGTCCCGGAGCAATTTACCCTGCAATCAGAGCGGGACTTAATTCGAAAATTAGAACTGCCAGGCATAATGGGCCTGGAGGTTTTAAGCTTTACCAGGTTGGCCCGTCGGGTCTTTAATGAGGTTGGTGGACTCACCCGAACTCTATTGAATGAACAGGGTAAAAATATGGTTTTGCGCAAGATGATCGATGAGGTCTCGAAGGATCTAACCATATATAAGAAGTCAGCCAGTCAGGAAGGGTTTGTGCCTAAGCTGAGTGAATTATTGTCCGAGCTGAAAGGACAGGACATTGTTCCTGCCCAGCTCCTGGCCAGTGTGGAGAGTGATGAAGAGCTTATCATCAAGCAAAAAATAAATGATGTTGCGCTGATCTATGACCACTTTAATCAATACCTGCAGGGACGGTACCTGGATACCGAAGATTACCTTAACCTCTTTGTCGAGAAAATAAACGCATCTCAATTTCTAATAAATTCCCGGATATGGCTGGACGGCTTTTCTACTTTTTCCCCGCAGAGCCTGAAAATCATCGACAAATTGATGAATCTGGCCTGCGATATAACTATCAGTCTAACGATTGATTATAATAACCAGGCCCGGGATCGGGATTTGTTCAGCCTCTCCCGGGACAGCTGGCACAAGCTGCAGAGCATGGCTCGGGAATATGGCTGTCCGGAAGAAATCATTATAATAGATGAGGAAGGTGCCCGTGACCTTAAGAACCGGGCGATCATCCACCTGGAAAAGGAACTTTATGCCTATCCCGGTCAAGTCTATCAGGAAAAAGTGCAGGATATGGAACTTTTTGCGGCCGCTAACATCAACAGTGAGCTGGAATATACGGCTGCGCACATTGTGGAATTGGTCCGGGAGCGGGGCTGGCGCTGGAAAGACCTGGCGGTGGTCTGCAACGATATGAGCAATTATGGGACTCTAATAAAAAGGGTCTTTGATGAATATGGAATTCCCTGTTTTATGGATGAAAAAAGAGATATCATGAATAACTCTATCATTAAACTTATCTTATCTTCAGTGGAAGTGATCAGACGTGGGTATCGCTATGAGGATGTATTCTCTTTCCTCAAAACTGGCTTTAGTGGTCTTGACAATGATAAGGTGGAGAAGCTGGAAAACTTCGTGCTGCAATATGGAATTCGCGGTCAACTCTGGAAAGATGAGTTCTCCTGGGATAAGCCGAAAATTAGCGAAGAGTTGAATCAGGCTCGGGAAGAGTTTATCATCCCGATGGGTAAGTTAGAGTCCAAATTGAATGGGAAAAAGTCAATTTCTGATATGTGCCGGGCTCATTATGAGTACCTGGTTGACATCGAAGTTCAAGTCCGCCTGGAAGACTGGATAGAAAAAATGAACAGTCAAGGCCGGTTTGAGGTCGTACGTGAAAATACCCAGATATGGAACATTGTCCTGGATATTTTCGATCAGATGGTGGAGATACTGGGAGACCAGGAGGTTACCCTAAAAGAATATCTGAGAATTCTAGAGGCAGGTTTTGTATCCCTGGAAGTCGGTATAATACCTACTACTATCGATCAGGTTCTGGTGGGTGATATTCAAAGATCCAAAAGCCAAGAGATCAAGGGTCTGCTGGTAGTAGGCGTCAACGATGGGGTCCTGCCCTCGGGTCAGGAAGAGGAGGGCATCTTTTCTGAAGTCGAGAAAGAAATGCTCATGGCTCGGGGAGTGGATTTAGGTTTTGAGCGTAATAGAAAGTTTGCCGAGGAAAAGTTCTTAATCTATAATGCCCTGAGCAAACCTCAGCAGTACCTGGGATTGTCCTTTGCAATGGCCGATGGCAGCGGCAAAGCCCTGCGACCTTCCTTATTAATAGATCGCGTGCAGAGAATATTTCCTTCCCTGCAGATACATAGTGACGTGATTAAACATTGCTCCCTGGAACTGCACCAAATCTCCACCCCGGCCAGTTCCTACAAATATCTGGTTGAGAACCTGCGTCTGCATCTGGATGCCAAATCCACCGCTGATTTCTGGTGGGATGTATATAGCTGGTACGATGGACAGGCAAACTGGCAGGAGCGCCTGAATTCCATGCGGGAGGGCTTGTTCCACCATAATCAGGCTAGTGCGATTGGGGCGGTTAATGCCCGGAAACTTTATTCGCTGCCATTGTATTCGAATGTATCGCGGGTAGAACAATTTGTTAACTGTCCCTTTGCTCACTTTATTCGCTATGGTCTAAAACCGCAGGAACGCAAGATATTCGCAGTAAGTGCCCCGGATATAGGGGAGCTGTTTCATAATTCTCTGCTGGCCTTTGCCATGCAGCTTAAGAAGGAAAACAAACATTGGTTTGAACTGCAGCGGCCGGAGTGTGACCGTATTATGGACGGCATAATGGATGAACTGGTTCCGGAACACGGCCATGGAGTATTTACCAGCAGTCATCGCTATCAATATCTGGTTCAGCGCCTGAAGAGAATCAGCCGCCGAGCGGTCTGGGTTTTGACTGAACATCTGCAGCGGGGTGAATTTGTACCATTGCAATATGAAGTCAGCTTTGGGCCGGGTTGTCCTTTTCCTGCTATCGAGATTGAGCTGGAGAATGGAGAAAAATTTTATCTGGTGGGCAGGATCGATCGGGTTGATCTGTTGGAAGGGGAAGAATGCACCTACGTTAAGATAATCGATTATAAGTCTGGTAATCAGGATTTCAAGCTGTCCGATGTCTATTATGGATTATCGCTGCAGCTGATGATCTACCTGCAGGCCGTTATGGCTAGTTTCCACCATCTGCCCGGTGATAAGTTGAAACCGGCTGGAGTATTTTACTTCAAAATTGATGATCCCATGATAAATAGTGAAAATGGAATAATTGAGAACATTGAGAAAGAGATCGCCAAGAAGCTGAAGATGAAAGGCCTGGTGCTGGAGGACGCTCAATTGATCAGTCAATTGGATAATCAAATAGCGGGGAGTTCAGATATAATACCAGTGGCCCTGACTGTGAATGGTGGTTTTACCAAGAATTCGGCGGTTCTGCCCGCCGAAAATTTTGCCGCCCTTATCCGGCATGTGGAGGAACTGCTGCGCAGGATTGGCCGGGAGATAATGAACGGTACGATCAAAATAGAACCGGTAAAAAACGGACAGCATAACGCCTGCGTGTTTTGCCCGTATCGCGCCATATGCCAGTTTGATAGACTGCTGCAGGACAATAACTACAGAAATATTAGGCCATTAAAAGATGATGAAGTTGTAACCAGGATACAGGGCAAAAAGGAGGTGCGGCCTGATGCAGAAGTGGACTAAAGAACAAGAGGCAGCCATTGCCGATAGGGATAATAATCTCCTGGTGGCCGCAGCAGCTGGTTCTGGCAAGACGGCAGTGCTGGTGCAGCGCATTATCCAATTGATTTTAGAGGACAAAGTGAATATAGATGAGATGCTAATAGTCACGTTTACCCAAGCAGCCGCCGGAGAAATGCGGGAACGTATCAGCCAGGCCCTGTTGACGGAGCTCGAGCAAGACGATGCTCACGGGGAGTTTCTGCGTGCCCAGATAAATCTTCTTAATCGAGCCTCAATCAGCACTCTCCATGCCTTTTGTATGGAGGTAGTAAGGAGATACTTCCATGTACTGGATATCAGTCCCAATTTCCGGGTGGGAGATAGCACCGAAACCGCCCTCATGAAGCTGGAGGTTCTGGAAGAGCTGCTGGAAAATGAATATGAAAAAAACACCCCTGATTTTCTCAAACTCGTCGAAATGTTTGGAGGGGGACGAGACGATACCCCTTTGCAAAATTTGATATTGCGCACTTATGAGTTTATTCAGAGTAAACCTGACCCGTTGGCATGGCTGCACACTAGAGCCGGTGATTTTAAACTGGACCCGGAAGAATTTGCCCAATGTCAATGGGTGCAGAGTATTACCCACCAGCTCCGGATAGAACTGGCTGGGGTTGACGATCTATTTAGGGAAGCCCGGTTAAAAGCCGAACTCCCCGGGGGACCAGAAGCTTACCAAACCGCGCTGCAGATCGATCTTGATACCGTGGCCAAGTTGGCGGCAGCTCTAAATGATAGCCTGGCCAGCTTTTATGAGCAATTGTCTTTGGTGCAGCACCCCACTCTGGCCAGAGCTGGCAAGGATACTGACCCACAGCTGCAGGATGAGGTTAAAGCACTGCGGGAGCAAGGTAAAAAGGTTATCAAAGAGATGCACTCCAAGATATTGTTTCAAAGTCCGGACCAGTTTTGGCAGGACTTAAATGAACTGCACCCCAGTATTGAATATCTATACGAATTAGTCCAGACATTTACCGGCAGCTATAAAGAACAAAAGGTGGACAAAGGTATCGTTGACTTCAATGATCTGGAGCATTATGCGCTGGAGGTTCTGGCCGATCCCCAAATAGCAGGTGAATACCGGAGAAAATATGCGTATATCTTTGTGGATGAATACCAGGACAGCAATCTGGTCCAGGAAACTATTCTAAATCTAATCAAACGACACAACAATCTGTTTCTGGTGGGGGATGTAAAGCAGAGTATTTATCGCTTCCGCCTGGCTGATCCCTCCTTATTCATGGATAAATATGAGTTATTTCATCAGCAGGCAGAAGGGCCTAACCGACGCATTGATTTGAGCATGAACTATCGGAGCTGCCCTGCTATTATAGAGGGGGTTAATGATATCTTCAGCCGGATTATGTCCGCGGATTTCGGTGAAATTGACTATAACGAAAACGTCTATTTATGTCCGGGCTTAACTGCCCCGGCTGATCCTGGCGAAGAAGTGGCTGTACCGGCTTTGGAATTAATTTTAATTGATAAAAATTCCAACTCTCCCCAGGCACAGGAGCCAGCGGAAGAAGCGGAAGAGGAAGAAGCCGGTGATGTAGAGGTTGAGGCCCGCATTGCGGTTGAACGGATTAAGGAATTATGCGGGCAGGTGTTCTACGATACCAAACAAGGCTGTTATCGTCCCCTGGAATATCGAGATATAGTAGTCCTTATGCGGGCCACCCGCTCGCAAGCTGATGCATATTACGAAACATTCATGGCTGAAGGTATTCCGGTCTATGCGGATGTAGAGCGAGGATATTTTCAAACCCTGGAAATCAACATTTTTATGAACCTCTTAAAACTGATAGATAATAAAAGGCAAGACATACCGTTGGTAAGTGTTCTGCGTTCACCGATTGGAGGATTTTCCCTGGATGATTTGATTGCCATTCGGCTTGGCAGTCAGGCAGCCACCTACTGCGAAGCGCTCGAAGAATACCTGCAAAATCATCAAGATGCCTTGCAGTCTAAACTGCAGGATTTCATCGATCGACTGAACTCCTGGAAAGAAGAAGCTCGGTTTAAGGATATGGACGAGTTCATCTGGCATCTGCTGTTATCTACCGGGTATTACTACTACGTGGGGGCTATGCCCGGAGGTCTGCAGCGTCAGGCTAACCTAAGAATTCTCTTGGAGCGGGCCAATCAGTATCAGTCTACTTCTCTCAAAGGCCTGTTCCACTTCATCAAGTTTGTGGATAAACTACAATCGGGCAGCACAGATATGGGGATGGCTAAGATACTGGGAGAGAATGAGAATGTGGTTCGCATAATGAGCATTCATAAGAGCAAAGGCCTCGAGTTTCCGGTGGTTATACTGGCAGGCCTGGGCCGCGGTTTTAATAGCAGCGATACCAAAGCCTCCGTAATGTTCCACAAAGACCTGGGACTGGGTCCTTGTTATGTGAACCCGGAGCTCCGTATTACCAGAGATACGATAGCCCGCATTGCGCTGAAGAATCGCATCAAAATGGAGAGTCTGGCCGAAGAAATGCGAATTCTATATGTAGCCTGTACCCGTCCCCGCGACAAACTGATCCTGATAGGGACTATTCGGGATCTGTCCAAGCAGGTTAAAAAATGGAACAAGGCCATCAACCCGTTTCAATTGGCGCGGGGTCTGTGCCACCTGGATTGGATTGGTCCGGTGGTAATGTGCCATCCTGATGGGGAAAAATTGCGGGCGATGGTCTCAAGGGAGCTTGACGACGCAACAGCCTGCCAATTCAATTATCATTGGCAGGTAACCATAATCAACCGTTCCGCTAAAAACCTGTTTGCCTCGACCAGGCAGGCAGAGCTTAACTTGGACAAGATGCTGCACGAACATATTGTTAACGCTAACAACCCCGAACAGGCAATAATCTGGTCTAGGTTGAATTGGCAGTATTCTTTTGCCGAGGCGGTTAAGATCCCCTCAAAAGTATCGGTCAGCCAGGTTAAAAATCTGCAGGCCCACGGTCTGGAAAGCTGGGGTCTGAACACCATGGCCATATCTGTACAGCCCCAGTTCATGCTGCCTGATGCTCCTGGAACCGGAACACCATCCTTCAGCGGGGCTGACAAAGGAACTATCATGCACTTCATAATGCAGCACCTTGATTTAGAGCGGGTTAATACCGAAGCAGAAATAGACGAACAGATCAAAGCCATGGTTAACCAAGAACTGTTGCGGGAGGAAGAAGCAGCCGTAGTGGATAGGAGCAGAATCTGGAGATTCTTTATCTCTCCCTTAGGCCAAAGAGTTCTATCTGCCCCCCGGGTATATCGTGAAGTTCCATTTAACCTGGTATATAAAGCCGCTGCGATATTTGCAGGATTGGAGGATTGTGAGGAAGAACTGCTGTTGCAGGGAATAATCGACCTTTATTTCCAGGAAGGCGAGGAACTGGTCCTGGTGGATTATAAAACGGACCGCATCACCTTAGACAACCGCGCCGAACTGATAGAAAAATACCGGGTACAGATAGAACTGTACAAGCATGCTCTGGAGAAAATTCTAGCTAGACGGGTGAAGGCCAGCTATCTTTACCTGTTTGATTCAGATGAAGAGGTGGCCATTACCGATTAGTTTGATGGAAAACCAATCGGTGAAAGATTCTCATGGCGAAAATAAAAAATATGGAGCAATAATATGAAATTAATGCATTTATCAGACCTGCATATTGGTAAACGCGTCAACGAATTTAGTTTGCTGGAAGACCAAAAGTATATACTGCGCCAAATACTGCAAATTGCTGATGAGATTAAACCGGATGGAATTCTCATCGCCGGAGACGTATATGACAAATCCATGCCTGCAGCAGAGACGGTGGAATTGTTTGATGAATTTCTTACTCTTATTGCCCTACGCAGCATACCGTGTTTTGTCATAAGCGGAAATCATGACTCACCAGAAAGGATAGCATTTGGCGCTCGGATCATGTCGGGACAACGTATCCATATGTCCAGGGTGTTCGACGGCACAATAACACCGACAGTGCTTGAAGACGAAATTGGAGAATTGAATATCTATATGCTGCCGTTTATCAAGCCAGCCCATGTTCGTAGATTTTACCCGGACGCAGTTGTCGATACCTATGAGGAGGCCATTCAGACCGTAATGAAAAACATGGTTATAGATGATTCGAAGCGTAATGTCTTGATAGCACATCAGTTTATTACCAACGGCGGCCTGGAACCGGAAAGATGCGAGTCAGAGAGCATATCTGTGGGCGGAATAGACAACATTGATGTTACTCTATTTGACAGCTTTGACTATGTGGCTCTTGGCCATCTCCACGGCCCGCAAGGCATAGGAAGGGAAACGGTGCGTTATGCAGGTTCGCCCCTGAAATATTCTTTTTCCGAGGCGAAACACATCAAGTCGGTAACCGTGGTTGATTTTGGTAAAAAGGGTGAGGTGCAGATCGATACGATCCCTCTTGTGGCTCTCAGGGATATGCGCCGGATTAAAGGCCCGATTGATCAATTGCTGTCACCTCAAACCTATGAGGGAACTAATAAGGATGACTACATTCATATTACCCTGACCGATGAAGAGGATATTATGGATGCAATCGGCAGGGTTCATACGGTTTATCCCAATGTGATGCGTCTTGATTATGAAAATAAAAGGACTAAATCAAACAACTTCGATACCGCAGCCGAAGACATCGCCCAGAAATCTCCTATACAGCTCTTTAAGGAGTTCTATATATTGCAGAACAATGTGGAAATTGATGATGAAAAGATGATCATTGTAAACGAATTACTTGCAAAGCTGGGAGGACATTAAGCATGAAACCAGTCAAGCTCACAATATGTGCTTTTGGCCCCTATGCTGGCAGAGTAGAAGTGCCTTTTTCTGACTTCGGTAATAGCGGCCTATATCTTATAACTGGAGACACCGGTGCTGGCAAGACTACGATCTTTGATGCAATTACTTTTGCCCTTTATGGTGAAGCCAGCGGGACTAACCGGGAGAGTTCCATGCTGCGCAGCGATTTTGCGGCTCCTGATGTCAAGACTTTTGTTGAATTGGAGTTTTTATATCGAGGGAGACTTTATAAAGTAGAGCGCAATCCCAAATATGAACGAGCCAAAAAAAGCGGTGCAGGGACGACAGCAGAGAATGCCAATGCCATTTTGACATTGCCGGGCGGTGAAGTCAAAACCGGCAATACAGCTGTTACCGAGGCCATAAAAGAACTAATCGGCATAGATAGAAATCAGTTTGCGCAGATCGCTATGATCGCTCAGGGAGATTTCTTAAAGCTTCTGCTGGCAAGCACTGATGAGCGAGGTAAAATATTTCGAAAAATTTTCAACACCAGTATTTATCAGCAACTCCAAAATGAGCTTAAGTATAAAGCCAATAACTTAAAGGGTCAGTACGAAGATCTGCGTAAAAGCATATTGCAGTTTGCCGGTGAGGTATCGTGTGCGGCAGATCAAACGGTGTATTGGGAGTTGGCAGATATCAAAAAGGCTAACAACATACATGCATTGGATAAATTACTGGCCTGTTTGCATACCTTGATCGAAGAAGACAAAATCGCTGAAGCAGCAGAAGTTTCAACTGGGAATAATCTGCAAGTTGCAATTGCCAAGCTAAAATCGGCAATGGACATTGCCGCAATTATTAATGCCAGACTAGAAAAACTAGGCAAATCCCAGGAACGTTTAACAGTCCTTGAAAAACGTCAGGGAGAATATATGGGCAAGAGCAGCAAGCTAGCAGCCTCTCAAAACGCTATGTATCATGTAAAGCCTGCAGCGGATGAACTCGGGAGACTTAGGGAGTCTGTCAGGAATTTAAAAACCGGGATCGAAGGTCAAAAGCTAATTTTAAGTGCCAAAGAACCTGATATGCTAAAACTGGATGAGATGTATCAAACCGAAAAAAATAAAGACCCCGAGCGCGAAGCCCTAACGGGGGAAATAAATGCTGCTGAAACTACGTTATCAACTTATGAGGAATTGGAAACCTTGCAGAAGGATGCGGACACAACTAAAATAATTCTGGAGAAAAAAGTAAAGGCGATAGAGTCAAAACAAATTGAAAAAGAAAAGCTTGAAGGTGAACAAAATTTAGTAGATGAAGAGCTCATAGCTTTGCAGGATGTTGAGGCGGAAACAGAGCGAGCCAACAAACAACTGGAAGATGCTAAAAATTTGGCCGATAAATTTAAGCAGCTTAAACAAGATTTGTTAGTCCTAGATAAGAATAGGGCAAAATTTGCTTCTGCCCAGTCAGATTACTTGAACGCTCAGGCGGAGAGTAACGCCAAGATATCGGAATACGAGAAGATGGAAAGAGCTTTTCTTAATGAGCAGGCAGGGATTATGGCAGCCAGGTTGGAAGACGGGCAGCCTTGTCCCGTATGTGGTTCTGCCACCCACCCTGTACCTGCAGTAAAGACTGCTGAGGCACCTTCGGAGATAGAGCTGCAACATGCCAAGCAGAAAGCAGAAACTGCCAGACTAAAGACTGGGCAGTATAGTCTTACTGCAAGTTCTTTGAAAGCCAAGGTGGAAGCCGGAGAAGAGTCGGTTGTTAAATCTGCCCAGCAAGTGCTGGGGAGTGCTGATTTTTCGAATATCCCTGCCCTTTTAGCAGCTGAAACCGAAAAGACCAGGATTCATCTTGAGGAGTGCACAGAAAAAGTGGATACACTGAGGCGGCAAATCGTACGCAAAAAAGAATGTGAGAGCAAGATAGCTAACAATAAATCGGCAACCCTGCAAATCGCAGATGAAATAGTAAATTTAAACAACGAAGTGGGTGATTTGAAGATTGCCCTGGGCATTAATACAGCAAAGATAACTACCATCAGAAGCAAACTGTTATTTGCCACCAGAAAAGAAGCGGAAGAAGATATAAGACGCAAACGAGAAAAGCTGGCATCAATGAAATCAGCTTTGGAAACTGCCGAGAAAAGTCTAAACGATTGCAACGGTACCATATCAAATGCTAAGGCAGTTATTTTGGAACTGTCAGGCCGGCTCGAAATAGCGCAAACAAACTTGGGAGAGGCACAAGATAAATTTACGGCCACTTTGCAGCAACGAGGTTTTATTGATCAAGCGCAATATATGAACATGTTGATGACCGAAGAGGAGCTAGTGCTCCTAAAAGATGATCTTGATAACTACAATGAGCAGGTAAAGACAACCAAAAAGGATATAGCCACTTTGAAGGAAGAAACCAAGGATACGACATTTGTAGATATTGCAATCTATAAAGAAAAGGAATTGGAGCTGGTGAAAGAAAAGAAAGCTTCAGAAAAAAGACATCTCGACATTTATAGCCGCCTACAAACCAACAAGCGCATTCAAAATACCATCGAGTCCAAACAAAACGAAATGAAGGAGATTGAACAAAAGTACCTAGCCTTAAGGAACCTTTCGGATACCGCCAACGGGGATCTGAGTGGGAAACAAAAGCTGGCGTTTGAGCAGTATGTTCAGGCAACGTATTTTAACCAGATTATCACCGAAGCTAATAAGAGATTCTCTTATATGACTGCGGGCAGGTTTGAGCTGATCCGTAAAGTGGAGGCTGGTAACTTGAAGAGCCAGACTGGGCTGGAGTTAGACGTCATAGATAATTACACCGGCAAAAGCCGTAGTGTAAAAACCCTCTCTGGAGGTGAATCCTTCAAAGCGTCTCTGGCTATGGCTCTCGGCTTATCAGATATGATCCAACGGTTTGCAGGAGGCATCCAACTTGATACCATTTTTGTTGACGAAGGTTTTGGCGCACTGGACTCTGAATCACTTGACCAGGCAATTTCCGTTCTCAGTGCCTTGACGAGCGGTAACCGAACGGTGGGGATAATTTCTCATGTAGGGGAGTTAAAGGAGCGCATCGATAAGAAGCTAGTAGTAAAAAAGTCCGTCAGCGGCAGCGAAATCAGTATGGTCATGTAAATAGAAAAATATAACAGGCAAAAGTAATAACCTCCAAACAATAAGAGGTCCGATGACGCTTGAAGAAGGGCGTAAAGTAGGGCTTTTTCATGAATAAAACCGCTGCCTTACTGGTAGGCAACATATAGAACTCTAATAGATGAAATGTAAGCGCATTTCGACAATTAATGCTATAAGCATCAGTTATTATAATATTAGGTTAGGATGACTGGGGAGGTGGATATAGCTTGATTGATGAACGTGATCTTGAAATCCGGTTAGGGTCTTTAATGTGTGGTCTAAACCCTGACAATCAGGGAATAATCAATCTTCTAAGTATTCTGCCCATAGGTGTTTCTATTACCACCGACGTCTCATGTCATGAAATATGGCATAATCCCGCAGCTGCCCAATTCTTAAGAATCCCCGAAAGTCATGCCCTTCCTCATTTAGCTGATAATTTACCCCTTGTCCGGGTATTTCGTAAAGGCCAGGAAAGATTTTCTGACGAAATGCCCCTGCAACGTGCGGCCTGGTTTGGCGAGAGTATTAGGGGAGACGAGCTTGAATTTGTATGGGAAGATGGTACTCGCAAGACATCCCGGTGGAATGCAAACCCCATATACGGAGACACTGGTATTATCACTGGCGCCATAGCGGTATGTGAAGATATTACGACCCGCAAGAGGGCGTATAACAAATTAAGAGCCCACCAGAAAAATCTTAGAAAAATGGTGAAAGAGCGTACCAACCAATTAGGTAAGGCCAAGCAGACAATTCAGGAGGAGATAGCCAGGCACTCGCAGACAGAAAGGGTTTTAAGTCTGGCTAAAGTTGCAGTATCCAAGGTCTTTCAGTATAGTCCGGATTCGATATCTATATCCACCCTCAAAGAAGGTCGATATATTCAAATAAATGATGCTTTTACCAGCCTAACTGGCTATAAAGATTATGAAGTAATAGGATGTACGGTAAAGGAATTGGGTATTTGGGTTTTTCCGGAAGAAAGAGCTGTGATGCTAAGACAAATTCAGATGCACGGCATCATTACTAACTTTGAGATGCAATTACGCATCAAATCAGGGCGAGTTCTGATTTGCCTTGTGTCAGGCGGGACAATTGATATTGAAGGTGAAACGCATATAATCTGTGTAATAAAAGACATTACTGAACGCAAATATATGGAAGAGAAATTGCGTTTTTCAGAGGAACGCTTTACCAAATATTTCAATTCCAGTCCCTATCCGATGTGCATCTCAACACTTTATGAGGGCAGATTTATTGAGGTCAACGAAAGCTTCTGTATAGCGAGCGGCTATAGCCCCGATGAGCTGATAGGCAGGAGCGTTATTGAGGATGGACTGTGGTTAAACCCAGAGGAACGCCGGTTGGTTGAAGCCAAGATTACTAGTAAGGGATCGGTTCGTGATTTGGAAATATCTTTTCGTACAAGATCGGGAGAACATCGTGTGGCACTATTTAATGCTGAGAGTATTGATGTTCAAGGTACCCCCTGTCTCTTAAGTGTTGTTATGGATATCACGGAAAAGAAGCAGATCGAAGTTGAAATGCTCCGCTTGGATCGGCTTAATCTGGTTGGAGAAATGGCCGCCAGTATTGGTCATGAGATCAGGAATCCTATGACTACGGTACGTGGATACCTTCAGTTATTAAAGGAGAATGAAAAATATATTCCAGAGGTTGAAAGCTTTGATCTCATGATCGAGGAATTGGATAGAGCCAATCTAATCATTACAGAGTTCCTTTCCCTGGCCAAGAACAAGTTAGTTGAACTAAAGCCTGGCAATATCAATTCTATAATTAATAAACTATTACCGCTGCTTCAGGCCAGTGCTCTGCTTAGAGATCACCGCATTAAGACCGAGCTTGGTGATCTGCCTGACCTGCTCCTGGATAAGAAAGAAATACGCCAATTGATACTTAATCTGGTCCAAAATGGGTTGGAATCGATGTCATGGAGCGGCAGTGTTATCATAGGAACATGCATTGAAAAGGGAAAAATAGTTCTAACTGTAAACGATCAAGGTCACGGGATAGAACGACAGGATTTAGACAAGCTGGGTACCCCTTTTTTTACTACTAAGGAAAATGGTACTGGTCTGGGGCTGGCAGTGTGCTATAGAATAGCTGCCCACCATAATGCTAAAATAGAAATAGAAACGGGTTCAACCGGTACAACATTTTACATCATATTCCCTCTGAAACCAAGTTGCAGTGCAACGAAGATGTCTGAAAAGGAGGTAAGTTTGTAATGAAGATTCTGGTTGTGAATGTGGGAAGTTCCTCTATCAAATATCAGGTATTTAATATGGACGATGAATCAGTACTAGCCAAAGGTCTCCTGGATAGAGTAGGCATACCTGGAACTATTCTAGAGCATGAACCTGCCGGTATAGAAAAAGTAATAATAAGGCAAGAGATGCCGGATCACACAGCGGGAATGAAAATGATTCTGGATGTTTTAGTCAATAAAGAGTATGGATGTGTTCGTAATCTGGACGAAATCGAAGCCGTAGGCCATCGTGTGGTTCACGGCGGTGAAAGTTTTTCCGAATCAGTAATAATTAGTGATGAAGTTAAAAAGGTAATTCGAGATTGTTTTGATGTTGCCCCGCTGCATAACCCCCCCAATCTAATGGGTATTGAGGCCTGTGCGCAGTTAATGCCCAGTGTTCCACACGTCGCTGTTTTTGATACGGCATTCCATCAGACCATGACCCCCGAACACTATATATATGGACTGCCTTACGATATTTATGAGAAGTTCAAGGTGAGAAGATATGGATTCCATGGAACCTCACATTATTATGTTGCGCATAAGGCGGCAGAGATGATGGGGAAACCTTATGAACAATGCAAAATAATTACTATTCATCTCGGTAATGGTTCCAGTATGGCTGCTATTAAGGACGGTAAAGTAGTCGATACATCCATGGGATTCACACCTCTGGAGGGTCTGGTCATGGGGACCCGTTGCGGTGATATAGATCCGGCCATCGTGTATTATGTGATGGATAAACTGGGGATGGACACCGGCAAAATAAATGATTATTTAAACAAAAAGTCCGGTATGCTAGGTATATCGGGAGTATCCAGTGATATGCGAGATATCATTGCGGCGGCTGAATCAGGCAATATAAGAGCAGGACTCTCACTAACCATCTTCTGCAACCGGGTAAAAGGATACATTGGCAACTATGTCGCCAAGTTAAATGGCGCTGACTGCCTGGTGTTTACCGCTGGTATAGGTGAAAACGGTTATGATATTAGGGAAACTATCTGCCAGGACATGGATTGGCTGGGTATTAGAATAGACGTGGAAAAGAATAAAGTGAGAGGCAAACAGGTAGATGTATCCGCTGCAGATTCAAAAATAAAAATATTGATTATCCCCACTAACGAAGAACTAGTTATAGCCAGGGATACCTTGGCCTTGGCTGGTAGGTAAAATTGTTAGGAAATCATGATTGATGCTTTTTCTATGACTACTGCATAACTGTGCATTTCAGGCAGCAGATAGTTGACTCCAAAAAACGTAAATAGAACCAGTGCAAATATCAATGAAAAGAATAACTTAGTAGAGTATCGCAAATCACTTCATTAAGCTAATATTTAACGCCCCTTCCATTTCGGAAGGGGTCATAGTGTCGATAAAGTCAGACCGAGCAAAAAAGTTCAAGAGCAAGGCATTAATGAAAGCCCGTGATTGAGGCGTACATATGGTACGTTGATTGAACGGGCTTTCGTTAATAACGCAGCTATTGGGCTTTTTTGTCGGTCTGGCCCCTTCCATCTCGGAAGGGGTTTTACTTTGCCTGCATCTATATTAGCTTTATGAAATAGGAACAAGAAGTATCGAATAGGGACTAGGGAATAAAAAACAGTAAGGATTTTTCATCATTCAGTTTGTCATCATGAAAGCTAAATATTATAATTATATAGTCATTTGCAGCCCGACACATTTGGTATATTAAATCTAAGAATTTTATCTTTGTCTGCACCAATTATAATAAAGAGGTTTGTTTGTGAAAAAGTTATTAACCATATTTTTAGGTTTGATTATAGCGATTTCTTATACTAGTCCACTATCCGCCGCCGATACTGCCTATCCAGCCATAGAATCTGAAGCTGCCATTCTGATGGACGCCAGAACTGGGCAAGTGCTGTACGAAAAGAGTATGAATGAGCAACTGTACCCGGCTTCCATAACCAAAATTATGACTGTTCTTTTGGGCATCGAAAACGGCGATTTGAGTGATACCATAACCATGTCCCGGCAGGCAGTTTTCAGCATCGATAAAGGGTCATCTCATATTGCCTTGGATGTGGGTGAGCAAATAGGTCTAGAGCAAGCCTTAATGGCAGCTATGCTGCCATCAGCCAATGAAGCCAGCAATGGCGTTGCTGAATATATCAGCGGCAGTATCCCGGAATTTGTAAATTTGATGAATAAGCGAGCTGTGGAGGCAGGTGCGCTGCATACCCGTTTTGCTAATGCTAATGGTTTACCCAACTATGAACATGTTACAACCGCTTATGACATGGCCATGATAACTAAAGAGGCCTTAATGAATGAGCAGTTCCGCAGAATATTTGGAACATTGAAATATGAGATACCGCCAACCAATCAACAACCTAAACCACGTTATTTATACACTGAACACAAAATGCTGCAGTCGGGTAAATATAAATACGATGGGGTGATTGGGGGCAAGACCGGGTATACCAAGGATGCCCAGTGTACATTAGTTACTGCCGCCCGCAGGGGTGAGCGGGAACTAATCGTGGTGGTTTTAAAAAGCCTGGGCACCGGGGTATATACTGACACGAAAACTCTGCTTGACTACGGATTTGATCAATTTACCGCCACACCGATAACGCTGCCGGCGGTCACTGCGGATAACCTTGCCAATCCCCAGGAGAATTTAAAGTCAGCCCAAAATATCTTTAATCAACTCCAGGATTTTAACTACACCCGGCTGTTACATAAAAACATAGATGTTAATGGTATAGTGGTTGACTACACCGCTGTTGAAAATCCCACAACCAAAAAAACGCAGCTAAAAGCCGATATTCATTTGAAAAACCAAAGCGATTTGATGTACGCCAACCTGGGCTCAATACTAATGGATAGTCCACCCCAAGAGACAAATGTCTTGCAGAGCACATTAATAAACATTTCCTTAATAATTGCTAAGATAATAGCAGCTATTGTCATTGTCCTTTTTGCATTACGCTGGTTTATAAAACTCAAGAATAAAAAGCGCAAGAGGTATGGAGTTATCGATACCAGTATTAGAAGTGGAACAAGGGTTAAATATAGCAAACCCAAAGATTAGAATTTCCGCATCAAAAACCTAACTAATTAACAGAGCGAACCGCCAAGCAGGCGGTTTTTTTATGTGAATTTAAAGTGAAATCAATAGCTGTAACCAATAGTGGTATTAGGAGCATATTATATTTTAGCAGAGTGACAAAAAATACCAAACACTCTGTTGTCGATACCGGTGTACCCTCAACAATATAAATATTGCTGTAGCAAACATGGGTAATTGAAGTCAGCCTTATAAGTTACTGGCTGCCTCAGTACCCTTAGCCAAGCAGCAAAGTAGGTGACGTGATGGTATATGGATATGACTTAAGTGCCATCGGAAAAGCTTTTATTGCAATCGCCTTCCTGGTTGGCATGATTGAAGCAGTTACACTGTTCACTCAAACCCTGGCAGAAAAAATCCCCTATCTGCCTGATGATTACCATTGGACAGTATCCTATGGGTTTAGTTGTGCTCTCGGAGCATGGATCTGTTGGCAAGGGCATTTTGACATATTTACAATGCTGGGTTTTGATTGGTGGCAGCATCACTGGCTGGGTTATATCGGTACTGGTTGTATTATAGGCGGTGGGGTCAAACGTCTTTTTATCTATATGAAAACGATTGGCTCAATTCCGGGCATTGTGTCAGGAACGGCTTTAGTGTTCGGTTTTGGGAATACCTTGGGTAATGATTTTACAGACAGCACGACCACTACCAATACCAATGTTCAACCAGACCAAAACCAGAAGGGTATATAGGAGGTGAACAAACTTATGGAAATAATCTGGAAACCTTCACCGAACTTTTTATTGGGACGCAATGGGAAAAGCATAATTGCTATCGTTGATCACATAACCGCAGGGTCAGCCTCTGGAGCAATTGCCTGGTTAAGCAATCCGGCATCCCAAGCCAGCGCTCATTATGTAGTTGCTCGAACCGGAGAGATAGTGCAGCTGGTAGCTGAAGAAAATAGAGCCTGGCATGCCGGGATTGTTAACAAGCCTAACTGGTTACTTTACGACGGCACGAACCCGAACAATTATACGATTGGCATAGAGCATGAGGGTTACGATGGAACACTCATTGAATTGCAATACCAGGCAACCCTATGGCTGCACAAGCAGATTATGGCCAGATATGCCATACCTGCCAACACCAATCATATTATTGGTCATTATCGCATTGACAGCGTAAACCGCCCGAATTGCCCAGGGCCTAATTTTCCATGGCAAAGACTATTTGCGGATCTGAGTGGTCCCGAGATAGTTAACATTATTTATAACGGTCAGGTTATGCAGGGCTACGTAATTGAGGGCAGCACCTGGGCCCCGGTGCGTGCCATAGCTGAGTTTATCGGTCGTACGGTTCAATGGGATGCGGCTACTAACACTGCCTTGGTGCTGCCGGTTAATACTCCGATAGTTCCTGCAACTGAGATAAAATTAGTTGTAGGCTCGACCACACTGCCCACGAAAGTATTTAATCAACGATCCTATGCTCCGGTCCGGGCACTGGCAGAAGCACTGGGCCATCAGGTCAACTGGGACGCTGCTAATAACTCGGTAATCATAATTTAAGGAGGGATATCAGATGACAATAGACTCAACTATTCTAAACAGCTTGTTAGTAGTCTTGAGTTCCATAATACTGGATATGCTAATGGGCGTTTGCATTGGGATAAAGAACGGGAATTTTAGCCTGAGTACACTGCCCAAATTTCTGGCCAGCAACGTAGTTCCTTATATTGGCGGGCTGATCATCCTGGCAGTGTTCGCCAATTATATCTCGGAAATCGAATATCTTTTTTATACCGGAGTCGGTTTGGTAACAGTTAAGTTCTCTAAAGAAGCTCTGGTCGATAAGCTTACAAAATTGTTTGGATAAGATAAGGATAAAGAACCACCTGGCACGTTAAAACCAGGTGGTATCTACATAGATATTGTTTCGGTGAACCTGCTCTGCTTCCAAATCAATAAGCTGCAAATGAAATTCTGCGCAATTCGAGAACTAAAATTGGGAGAGCTTTCCCCAAGTTCATCATCGGTAAATATAACTTAATTTGTAAACCATTGCGTGACGTATAGGTAATTGCCACTCTTGTAGAAGCCCAAACCGATCCTATTATAAGCCGAATTTAGAATATTAGCTCTATGACCGCTGGAGTTCATAAAAGCGTTGTGCGCCCCTAAAACGGAGACATTTTTTGCAATATTTTCACCAGCCGCTCTATAAGTAATGCCTAAGCTTTTCATCATATCAAAAGGGCTGCCGTAGGTTGGCGACGTATGGGAAAAATAAGCATTGGTGGCCATATCCTTAGATTTAAGATAGGCTCCATTGGATAACTTATCATCAAGAATTAGGGGGCTCACGTTAGCTTTAGCCCGCTCGGCATTAATATAGCCTAACATCTCATTTTGTTGTACTGTGGCATTTACTGACGGTGCAGGGCTAGGTGCCGGAGCCGGAACCGGAGTTGGTGTTGGAATCGGAGTTGGTGTTGGTGTCGGTGTCGGTGTCGGTGTCGGCACCGGAGTCGGTACTGGGTTCGGTACTGGAGTGGGCACCGGAGTCGGTACTGGCGTCGGAGCCGGGGTTGTATAAGGAATATACCTATACCACCAATAGTAAACACGGGTATTCGTGTTGGTAGATGCATACGCATTTTGCGGACTTGTTGCTATAACGTACGCTTGAGAAGTATGTACCGGTACCAGGATCGCGAATAAAAGCAATGCGGAAATCATTAGCTTTTTCATAATCTTATTACCTCCTAAATAACTGAAAGCGTTGTGAGCAGTGCAAGTTCACCTCCCATTTGTAACTTAACATAAGCCCCCACTGCTAACCAGTTGATAATATTTCCAACTATAATCTAACAAATGATAAATAAGGCAATGTTGGGGACAGGCCAATTTGCTGGATAATATAGACAGTAATGCTGCCGTCCCTGCCTAGCAACTGGTACCAATTCGTTTCATGATCTAGCTGATTTCCTTGCTTGCCCTATGCAGAAAAAGACAATGTAAGATTCCTTTGTCTACTATACCAGCATTTACTTAAAGGTCTTAAGAAAATCCTCACCGAATTCCATTAAGATACATTTTGAAAGGAGAATTAAAATCTTTTGTTAAAACGTTTTGCCCATTTAACTCTGCTCCTAGCCATAGTCCTGGCTGTTCAGTTATTCACGGCTGTTCCTATGGTGAGTGCTTCTGAACTCAAGGACTTGGCCAACTGCTCCGATTATTCACGTGCTTCAGTAGAAAGACTTTATGCTAACGGTGTAATATCGGGTGATCCCAACGGTTATTTCAATCCCCAAAGTCCCGTTACCAGAGGAGAAATGGTAACAATTATTGTGCAGGCTTTGGACCCTAGTGAGGCTTCAATACCAACAGCTGCCCAGTTTAATGATGTCCCGCTGAGTCACTGGGCCAGCCCCTATGTGGAAACTGCCTTCGAAAAAGGTGTTGTTGCCGGTGTAAGTGCTGATACTTTTGGGGTGGATGACACATGTACACGAGAACAAATGGCCAGTATGTTTGTGGGATGTCTTAAAGCATTAGATCCCGATTTTGGGGCAAATCAGCTGCCTTCAGCGGATTTGAGTATTTATACCGACAACGATCGGGTATCTTCCTGGGCTAAAAACAAAATCGGCTTCGCTCTTTACAGCGGTCTATTGTACGGCGTGGATAGTTATGTCATTGGGCCATTACAAACTGCTACCCGTGAGCAAGCAGCAGTATTAGTTGATCGTTTAATCACCCGACAGGAGACCATACTAACGGACTGGTACGCAACCAAGTTATTGGAAATAGCAAGTGCCAATATACTTGATGCAGAATCATTTGCTAACACTTCTTCTGTCAACAGCAAATATGTTTTATGGGCCCCCTGGCAAGAGTCATCCGACCATTTCGAGGTTAAGTTAAATTCTATTGACCAAATTGCCTGGCCTTCGTTGTATTCTAAATTTTCTGCTCAAGTTGAGGGTTCTGAGCAATTCCCGATTGTGTCCGAAGAAATGTATCTGGTGGATAATATATTCTGGCATCTGGGAGCTGATGCCAGCGGATGGCACTCTCATGGAGTCATGTCTCCGTCGCAGCAGGCGCAGATGGCAACCGAACTTGCCGGTGCCTTGTCCGACATAACTATGGTGGAGTTAGAAGCACACCAGAGGGGAAAGTGCACAATTGAGGAAACAACCGTTAACGGAACCCCTGGTTTCAAAATTACCTATACAGCCAATTTTGAAAGCCTATCTGAGTTTACAGGAGGACCACTGTACCCAGTTCTATCTCAGAATAGTGTTCCTGGCAGCGCTCCTTTTAAAGAATTGATCAATAGTACTACCAATTCTTTTTATCCCAGTGGCTCATATGTTCAAACTTTTTACATAAGTGCACTTGACGGGCGTTTATATGGAACCAGTCTTAACGGTAAGGTCTACAATCAGCGCCAAACCATCAATTCAAATCTTATGCCAGTCAAAAGCATCGACATTACCAGTAGCTCCCAGGACTATGTATATAACAGTATCGTAATAACTAAACCAGATTATGTGGTTATAAATTAGAGGGAATATTAATCCTGCAAGGGATCAGTTGACATCATCATAACCGGTGGTGTCACTGGTCCCTTTATCTTGCATAGTTAGCATAGTTAAAAGCATATTGCTGCCATGTATTTATGGCATAACAATTGAAGTGCATGCTGGTTAACAGTTGTATCAATGCCAACGCCAAATCATTAGTGGTTTTCAGGATAACTTTCTCCAACCTAATAATTATGTAAGCAGGCGAAAGGGGCAACAATGGTTAACCGCCTGTTGGGGCTGTTCGTGAAAGAGGATAGTATATGAGAATAATTAATAGTTTTAGAACCTGGTTAATATTATTTGCAGTGTTGATCTGCTTGAATAATTATTTGGGTAATGACGATAAAAACCTGCTTTTGTTTTTTACAAGCCCACCATTATGGCTGTTGGAGGGCTATTCATCCATATTGAGAATGTATTTTGGTAATACAGGGTTCTTTGTTTTTTGGTACGCAATCGACATGGGGTTCTGGTACTTGATTGGAGTACTTCTTGACCGAACTATTAGAATTTATAAAGTTAGTATTGGAGAGGATAGATGGACCAGAATCCTTAAGATAACCAGAAGGGTGGTCCTGGCATTAATTTTATTCTTGAGTCTAGTTGTTATTCAGTACCTTAGACCAACAATTTCCTTGCAGGAAGCTATGGCTATTGCCGGAGCTCATATAAATAAACCTGATTGTTCCGTACCTACTGTTGAGGATTTCTATTACAGGGAAAACTATGGCTATGCAGGAACAACTATTTTATCTAATAGCTTTTGGGTAGTTGTGACTGGCAAACGTTATTGGATAATTGGTGGAGAAGATCCCAACGATCCTTATATTTTTATTAATGCCTACACAGGCAGAGTAATCAAAGTAGTTCCAAAAGCAGTGGGTTTGGGAGCTATTTATTAATATCTTCTATCCATCCACCTGAAATCCAGGCATAAAGTCCAGTTGAATTAACCCGAAATACTTTTTCTCCACTTCTAACGACGACTTGATCGTGTACAGGACGAGTTTCTATTTCGGAATTCCCATTGGCTAAGTTGTTTATCTTAGAATCAAGCTCTGGTTCTATATACACGTAATCTCCGTTTTCTAATTCCATTTCTAGGACAGGGGGGCCGCCACTCATTTGAATCGCATAAGCCTGGTCAGCACCGACTAATTCCGCAGCATTTAACCATCCTAATATCTTACTAATAATTTCCTTATCACCTGGATCATCCAGGTGTAGCGGTATCGATTTGTTGCCAGGTGGAATTGAATTTAGATTAAGATTAACCGTCCTAATATCACCTATGCTGGTAATATTGGGATTTACACTACAACCGCTTAATAAAAGGGTCACTGAGATTAATAACAAAACAACATATTTCTGTATTGAACATCTGAACATGACCTTTCTCCCTCTTTTCTCAACATCATTGTCTAATAGAATTCTATAATCTAAATACGAGATTGCTTCTTATGATAATGGAATTACTGTTATATTTCCGTGTTTATCGGAAGGGGACTTGGTGTCATATGCATAGAGCGTCTTTCCATCTGTGCAGAGCTTCCATACTCGGCCAAGACCGTCAGCAATTACGGCAGTTTGATGTGTTTGCAAATTTACCTGAATTATGTGATTTTCTCCATTAAAATAATCTGCAACATAAAGATAATCACCATAACCTGTAATGCGATCAACAAAGGTAGACGGATCATTCGCAGCGGGCAAAGGAATTTGTGCCATTCCATCACCGTTTAGAGCTATGCGCCATAAGCCTTGTTCATCATGCGAGGTATAATAGAATATTCCATTAATTATCTTGCCTTCATGCACTCTTAAATCCAACAGTTTGTTGGTTGTTCGGGTGGTCATATCAATTGCGAAAAGACCGGAATCATCTTTTATTGATGCATCAGCAATAGCAGTATCACCATTAAAATCGAGAAAATTCCACAAAGTCTCAGAACGAGCAAAAAGTACGGTATCCTTTTGATTGGCAAGATCAAAAATATGGTACTCAAATTCTGTGAAGAATCCCCGGGTATCTTTATAGCTAAAACCATATATAAGTAGGCCATTACGGACAGCATTAACGCCTATGTTTTCACCTGATATGAGCGGTACGGACGTGTTTTTGCCAATGTCATTCTGGAAAATGGTACTACCATTAGAATAATAAATAAATCCTTTATCTTCAAATACTAGTGCTGCAGATTTTACTTCCAAACTTGAAACAGTCTCGCCAGCTTTTGCTGAGCTATTGAAGCGGAGCAGTTTATCTTGATAATCCGTATAATACATGTCTCCGTCTGACAAGAACATCTCGCATATATCGCCGCCGCTGCCGCCCATGGAGCTCTCATTGTTGGTGAAATTAATACTAGATTCTTTAGGAATGGGGTGAAAAACGTTATAGTTGAAGCAAACACCCGCCACACTGGCAACCAAAATCAAGGATGCAATACCTGCTATTAGTTGCCGATAGTGTTTTACTGCGTAGTTTGGAGGAAGGCTTTTGTTTGTCATTGAAGTTAGAATTCTATTCTTAAGCTCTTCACTGGCTTTTATATCATCAAAAGCTGACCTTAAAATCTCTTTATTCATTAGCAAAGTCCTCCTCAAGCTTGATTTTAAGCATTTTTCTCGCCCGGTGCAGCTGTGAGCCTATGGTGGTTTCTTTTCTGCCAATTATTTCGGCTATTTCCGCAATAGTATAGTTCTCGTAGTAAAACAGCAGAACTATACTGCGGTATTTTACTGGAAGTTCCAAAACAGAAGACAATACTTCCTGTTTTTCTGGAGTAGTATTATATAAGTTTTCCTCAAAAACTACGGTTTTTCCAAACCATGCCGATTTCAAACGATCTTTGCAGAGATTAATGGCAACCCTGATAAGCCAAGCCTTTTCATGTTCATCACTCTCAAAAATACGCTGCTTTTTAACTAGTTTGAAGAACACATCTTGAGCAATATCTTCAGCGTCACTTTTATTTCGAAGATGAAGCCAAGTTATTCTAAAAAGCATATCTGAGTATCTATCAACTATTCGTTGCATATAGTCGTTTGTATGTAATGCCTTATGCAAATGCTTGACCTCCTTTCAACCGTAATACGAATGAAAACGATATAACTTTGCATTGGAAAAAATTTCATTGTCAACTAGTCAAAAGAGCTATGATTTTTGGACCATCTCCGAGAAAAGTAATTTAAATGGGATACATCGTACGGAAGTGCGAAACGGTCTTTCTGAAATCCCAAAACACATAGAAAGGTAATTATCCTTGCTATTCATGAAGAAATATCGGAAGGGAAAAAAGAAATGCTGCCTGCAAATATCATCTAAAATTAGGCAAAAAATTATTTATTTTATAGATTTTTTGCCTTATTAATTAGCCATTTATATATTTCAGGATATTTTGATTCTGATAGATAACTAATTGTTCTAAGATTGCTGTTCATGGATTCAATATCTACTATGTAAATAACGCCATCAGGCCAAATGAAGAACATACCTTGTCGTGACACCAGATATTTATCTTCTCCGTTTAAGCCAATTTCCAAGAATCCATCTGCTAAAATTCTATTTTTCATAAAATCAATATCTTCCTCGGTGGTTAACTTCTTGACTGGAATTTCTTCGAGCTGGCTTGTTAGTGAAGAAATGTCAAATGAATTACTAAGTGTTAGAGGGCCTGGGCCTACCAAATCGGATGCTTTTTCAACTTTGGCAGATACTTCAACAATTTCAATGCTATTTATTTTATCCTTATGTAATATAAAATCTCCTGCGGTCGTAGAATGATTGTCAGTTTTGGCACCAGAGCATCCTGCAATGAATAGGGTTGCTGTCAAGAATATTATCAATAGCTGTATCTTTTTCATGTTATATCACCTCAACAAGATGTTTCAGTTCATTTCAATATTATGACAAATAAATCCTGCCTAATATCAAAAACCAATCTGCTTATCCGCATTACTTCAAAACATGGGCTGTATCGAGTAAAAATTTGCATATGCTTAATAAGAAATTGTGGTCTATTATATGCGGACATGGTAGGAGGGACGCCAAGAGGAAGTCCTGCGATACTTTAAGAACATTCGCTATTCTTGAACAATATTTAGTAGCCTATGCTATAGTTAGCAGGGAAGGTATAACTGATATCCGTTTCTCTTACCCAACCATCACGCCCTCCCGGAAATGCGCAATAGGCCCAGCCATTGACTCGTTTAATAATCCTTAATTGAACTTCTTGCAAGATGAAAGAATAAACGGTTAATATTACTAATATTAACAGGAAATTACCAATCGAAGACAAATGATTTCTACGAGATCAATGAGGTGAATAACTTGAGCCGCAAGAGACGCTGGCTAGTATTACTGGTCGCAATAATAGGATTAGCAATATTATATTCCTCCTATGGCAATATTCGAAACGGACTTCGTATTTCTAGTCTGTTCGGAAATATTCAGGGATCTAAATATCAGTATCCGCAGTTGGTTTCTGCCCAGGATCAGAATCAGAATGGCATTCCCGATTCCATGGATATAGTGAATGGTGCCCGCCAGGAAGTGATCCAGGGCACGGTATATGACGGATCGTACTTTCAGGGGGGATACCCTCCGGAGGGTCGAGGCGCCTGCACGGATGTTATATGGCGGGCTTTTAGAAATGCGGGCTATGATCTCAAGAAAATGGTAGATGAAGATATTCGCACTACCCCCAAAATCTACGGAGCAACCGGACGCAAGCCTGATCCCAGCATCGATTTCAGGAGAGTAAGCAACCTGCAGATATTCTTTAAAAGCCACGGGCAGGAGCTGACTACAGAAATCGTTCCGGGTGATGTCACCAATTTAACTAATTGGCAGCCGGGTGATATTGTTGTATTTGGCCTGCCACTTGAACATATCGGAATAATATCGGATCAACGAGGTCAGGACGGTGTTCCGCTGATGATTCATAACTGCGGTCCCACGGCCAGTGAGGACAGTTATTACTTGTTAAACTGGCCCAGCAAAATTTCGCATCATTTCAGGTTCATAAGATTACAGGATAGCTAGGCAAAGATAGATAAAACACTGGACTAAAACCGTCTGCCCAAACAATGGCCACTGATTTGCTTCAAAATAACTTAAAACTAAAATGAAAATAGGATCTAATGTAAACACTACTCATGTACGCGTTATATCGATCGTAATAGGAACTGCATAATGGTTTGCACGTAAAAGACATTCTAAGGAGGTTATTTATATGGATCATGAAATGGATTTCTACCAGAAACTACGGGTCAAGTTTAAAGACTGGTTATCAACAGAGGAGGGTCAGACCAGTACGTGGGCTGAGTACCTAATGTTTGCTCCAGACCTGTTTCATTTACTATGTAAATTGGTTATCGACCCAGATGTGTCAAATCAGGATAAAGCTAAGCTGGCTGGAGCGATTGTTTACTTTATCTCACCGGTCGACCTGTTGCCAGAGGCCTTGTTGGGACCGTTAGGTTTCGCTGATGATATAGCGGTTGCAGCATGGGTGCTGAATAGCATGGTAAACCACATTAACCAGGATATTGTCCGTAATCACTGGGCAGGGGAGGAAGACGTCCTTCAGGTTATCCAAAAAATTATTGGAGAGGCAGACCAGATGATCGGCAGTGGATTATGGGATAAAATTAAGCATAAGTTCTCCTAATGCTCTCTGATAATGATCGATGCTATAAACATATGACTGATCATAACAAAGAAACCGCCTATAATGGCGGTTTTTGTCAGGTTATTGCTCTGCTCAAAACCCATATTTGCACTTAAAGTCTTTCTTGAGGATCAGCATATCTGTTAAAATGACAGCAAGGGGGACGACACGTGGATATCGATAAAGAACAAGACCTCAAGAATCTGTTAGCGGAAATAGATACATTGAAACTGCGGGTGACTAGACTCGAGAGTCAGTTGCCACCTACCTATACATTTACTACAAGACCCACGGAAGAGGATTTTACCAAGGTTAACGAAGAAGAACGGGCTATATTGTCGCCCGCGGTGAGTCCCAAAATCCCGCTGTACAAGCGTTTCTCCGAAAACTTTATTGGCGGCAAATTGCTAAATCGCATTGGGGCCTTAATAGTGGTCTTCGCGGTGGCCTATTTCTTAAAATGGTCATTTGATAACGATATTATCGGCGAATTGGGCCGCTGTGTCATGGGGCTGTCAGCTGGTATTGGACTGATGGCAGCTGGTCAGATTTATTTGAAAAAGGGATATGCAGTGTTTTCCCAGGGGTTAACTGGGGCAGGTATTGCTATCATTTATTTATCTACATATGCTGCCGTTAATTATTATCATTTGATAGGTCCTTATACGGCCTTTGCTTTGATGTTTATTACGGCACTTGCTGCTGGAGTTATAGCTGCAGTAGGTAATATGAGCGGCACAGCCGTGATGGCCACTATCGGCGGTTTCTTGGTGCCATTTTTAATGGGTACTCATACCGGCCAGATTGTTCCCTTGTTAACCTACATATTTATTCTGGATCTGGGGATTTTATTCCTAGCTTATTATCGTCAGTGGTTTTTCCTGGACTTCATAGCCTTAGTCGGGACCGGTTTGGTGTCGCTCGCAGCCTATAACCTGGATTGGAAGATCTGGGCCGGCCAGGCCTTATTAACCACCTTTTTGCTCCTGTTTATTTCAGTGGCGGTGCTATATAACCAGCGTACCCGGAATAATAATCCATTATTACTTTTAGCCAGCGGCTTACTATTCAGTGTCTTTACATTCTTCAACCTCCATGAGCAGCTGAAGGACTGGCTGGGGTTAATAAGTCTCAGCTTTGCCGCTATTTACCTGGGCACTTATCTATTCATCCGGTTCCGTGATATCGGCACGGTTCTATTTAGCCGAACTGTGCTAATCATAGCCTTAGGTTTTTCCCTCCTGGTCGTCCCGGCTCAACTCCAGGGGGTATATAATCAGATGGCTTGGCTGGCCGTAGCCGCTGCCTGCTTATACATGAGAAACTCAATTAATAATAAACCTGCCTACCTTATTGGTGTAGCCATTATTGTCTTAAGTTGTTTCTCTGTCAATGTAGAAATACACCCGCAGCCCATATTTAACAAGACTACCCTAATACTGAGTTTAATTGCTTTGGATTGGTTCTGGGCTTTATGGGTGACTGTTAAAAATTATCCCCAACATAAAAAAATAGCAGCCGCCATCGCCGTAATTATCACGGGCATAGTTTTTTATCTGCTCGATTACGATATCAGCAATGCGATTTACTTCTATCAAACTAACCAGTCCTTCTCATTCTTAATACCGATTAGCTGGGCTCTGGTCAGCAGCTTGGTGCTATGGCTGGGAGTTCACCACGACGACGCATCTATCCGCCTCTTCAGCCTTCTGCTATACGGCATTGTGATAATCAGGACTATTTTTTATGATTTACGGCAGCTGGATACTGTCTTTAAAATAATGGTTTTAATGGCTATTGGATTGATCGCTTTGGCCATTTCCTTCTTCTATCAAAAAAGGATGAGAGGGGACGACCTGGAATGAGCAGAAAAATAATATCTATACTACTACTGATCGCTTTACTTTTAGTCTCACCTGGTGGGATAGCTGTGGCCAGTCAGGATAATTGGCAATACTTCAAGGAACTGTCGGTGGACAGCCAGGGTTTTGCCCAGATTAAACTGGATACCGAGATTATGCAAAATTGCCAGGCGTCTTTTGCCGATATCAGAGTTACAGACCGTCAAGGAAGGGAGATTGCCAGCCAGGTGATACAACCCGGCCGGGAGGAAGCAGTTCACAGTGTAAGCGTCCTTAATACCATCTATTACGAGGATTACACTTCAGTTGTGATTGATATGGGGTCCGATCCTCGTCCTCATAATAAATTGGATCTGAAAATCGCACTGGATAAAAGCGAGGACTACTTGCGCGAGGTAGAAATTCTGGCCAGTAATGATGCCAGTACCTGGGGACATCTGGGCAATGGTAAGATCTTTGCCTATCTAAAAGAACAATTTAACCAGATTAGCTACCCCACCAGCACCATGCGCTATCTGCAGGTTAATATCAAGAAAAAACCTGGGGAAAGCAACCTGCGGGTAACTTCTGCGCAATTGAAGTTTCTGTCCAGCAATATCTACGAAGGCAAACTGCTGACTGCGCCGATCTTATCCACTCGTTCTGATAATATTGCCACGCAAATAGTCGTCGACCTGGGAGTACCTAATTATATGATCACGGATTTGCAGATCCAGACCTCAGATCGCAATTTCAATCGCCCCGTTAACATTTTCAGCAGTGATCAAGCCGTGACCACAGGTCAGACCGGTGAGGCAGCTTCAGATAGGATTATCGCCTATGCCTGGAACAACTACCAGTTAAATAAGGACCGCGTAAAAGTGGGTCAATTTTGCCAACGTTATCTGATTATATCCATAATAAATGAGGACAGTCCGCCTTTGAATATTCAGTCCATCCAGGTATATGGGGCTGCTCCAACGATCATGGCGGATCTGGCTGCTCCCAGCATTTTATGGTACGGCAATCCTAAAGCTGCGATACCCTCTTATGACCTTAAGCAGTTCGCCAACTTGATCACCAAGAGCGATTTAAAAGTAGTTCAAGCAGGCCAGCAGCAAATAAATCCAAATTACAAAGCACCTGTAGTACCGTGGACGGAAAAAAACAAGTGGTTGTTGGATGTGGTTATTGTCCTGGTGGCCGCTGGCTTTGTTTTCATAATAATAAGGAAATTCAAGCAATTGAATAGCGACCACAATAAGACAGAGTAAATAGTACCCAGCAAGCAAAAAGTAAGGGCAACGGGAGCAGGGGACAAAAAGGAAGAGATATAATCCCTTAAGGGGTTGAGCGAGGTGACATTTTGATTATTTTCAGATGGCTAAACGATCAATTGTTAAGAATGGAATGGCTTTCTAACCTGGTGCGTTCATTGGTGGAAAATGTATTCAACCTTGATATGGCCACCAGACTGGGCGGTAGTGTTCATTTTTTCATCTACGACGTTATCAAAATATTTATTCTTCTGTCTGTACTGATTTTTACAATTTCGTATATCCAGAGTTTTTATCCTCCAGAGAGAACCAGGGCTATTCTAAGTCGTTTCAGCGGTCTTTACGGTAATATATTAGGAGCCTTGCTGGGTACCATTACCCCCTTCTGTTCCTGTTCATCCATTCCTTTGTTTATAGGTTTTACCAGTGCTGGATTACCGCTGGGGGTTACCTTCTCGTTTCTATTATCCTCTCCTTTGGTTGACCTGGCTTCCCTGATTCTCCTGGCCAGCATATTCAACTGGAAAATTGCTATAGTCTATGTAGTTGTAGGGATCATTCTGGCGGTAATCGGCGGCACCATTATCAGCCGCCTTAATTTAGAGAACTATGTGGAACCTTTCGCTTTTGGCAACCAGATCAGCGATTATGAGCAGCAGGATTTGACGGTTGCTAACCGGCTAGATTTCGCCAAAGAGCAAGTGTTGGATATTGCCAAAAGAGTCTGGATTTATATTTTAATAGGGGTTTCAATTGGAGCTGCAATTCATAACTGGATACCAGGCAATGTAATTTCGGCGCTGCTGGGGCAGGATAAATGGTATTCGGTTCTATTGGCTACCTTGATTGGAATGCCAATGTATGCTGACATCTTTGGAACCTTGCCCATTGCTGAGGCCTTAGTCTTTCGGGGAGTTGGCATTGGAACCGTGCTAGCCTTTATGATGAGTGTAACCGCCATATCTCCGCCTTCCTTAATAATGCTCAATCAAGTGGTCAAATCCAAACTGCTGGGTGTTTTCGTTGGGATCGTAATCATAGGCATTATCATTATCGGTTATGTAATTAATAGTTTTGGATTCCTTTTAAGGTAGATTTATTACCTCATTTAAGGTTGACAAAGTCCATGAAATATATATTTTTCGTAGAAAAAAGCAAGCAGCCGCGCAGAATGGCCAAAACTTATTGCAGACTGACAGTACCTGGCACCTTTTTCCTAGAATAGTGAGTGTGCTGTTTTTGAAGTAAAGGATCAGTAAGAAGCCCTTGGCCTGGCTTATTAGCAAGACTAAGGGCTGATATTAAATGACTATGACTTGATTTTGATTCATATTATCTTTGTGATTTAATCACGATGAGAATTCTTTTGGCCAACTGCCAAAGCCGAAAGGGAAATATTGCTGACATTTACAAATGTAATATTATAACATTGTTGATCAACGATTTCGACGATATAACGGCAGCAATCCGGGCAGTCATCACATTCACACCAACTAAAGCAAAATGCATCAGTCTCTTGTACAGAGGAACCACCGCTAACTTGATCTACTACCCCATTAATATCTTGACTGATCTGTTCAAATGTCCAGGTGCCTAAGAGAATACATCCTCCACCACAAATCTTGCTCAACTTAAACACAAGGCGTAAGAAATAGTTATCGTCGCTGCATGTTTTAAATGAGATGAGGGAGGAATAGTCGATTTTGACAGTTGGGTTAATTAATTGACTAGTATCAAGAGCTACAGTTGCTTGCACGTTAGGTTGAAATCCATAACCATTACTGGCAACACCAACCATAACGATACTGTTACAAGATAGTGGTCCTGAACCAGTGGCAGTACCACAACTTAAAATAGTTTCCGTCGGCTGCTGAGGTTTGTGTTCATGTTTTTCCGATGTACTCCTATTCACAATAAACCGCCTCCTAAATTGTATTTTTTTGTGAAAAGCTGAATCGAAGTATAAGTACTTGGCAACGTACCATTTGATGGAGAAATAGGGAAAACTTATGAAGTTCTGCTATACTTTATTCAAAACACTACATTCTGGTTACTCTGGAAAGTCACTATTTTTGGTTTCTTGCGGAAAATTACCATACAGCTTTTCAAGGTATCGATACCCTAACCTCGGAGTTATGCCATTGTGACCACAGCAGTGTATATTGGCAAGCCGGTGGATATAGGTGCCGAGATAGTGAAGATGTTTAAATTTGTGGATTATAGGTCATTAATTAATGATATAACTACGATTTAGTTGGCACTGTTTTGTTTCTCGTATTCAGTCAGATATTTGTTGAGTATATATTCAACGCAGTGCTCACAGTAAAAAATTGCAATATGTAAGTTATAGTATAATTCGTATAACAAATGATGTTAGCATCAATCAATGAATAGGGAGCTGGGATAAAAGGGAAAAATTCCTTAAATATTTTGTTTTAGGGGGGGCTTAAATGGAAACCAGAGAGGCTATCTTTGGCCGGAGGAGTATAAGAAAGTATCTTGATGAACCCATCCCAGTGGAGGTATTGCATGACATAATTGAAGGAGCTATTATGGCCCCTTCCGCAGTCAACAATCAACCCTGGTATTTTTTGGCTGTCCAAAGCCATGATCAGATGGAAAAGCTGCAAAATATTTTTCAGGAGATAAGTGTAGAAATCAAACCGGCTTTGGTGCAGCGCTTTCCCAACAATCCTGAGGTTATCGGTGAGACCATGGGGTTTTTAAAGGCGCTTGGAGGCGCCCAGGTATGCGTGTTAGTCTTTATGCTGAAACCTAGTAAGGATTACAATATAGTCGCAGTCCAGTCCGTCAGTGCAGCGATTGAGAACCTTTGCATAATGGCCTATGACAAAGGGATAGGCTCTTGCTGGATGACTGCTCCGATCGAGACCGGGTTTGGTGAAGTTCTGGAGAGAGAATTTGCACCGGAAGCGGGAAAATTTGTTGCTGCAGTTACTTTGGGATATCCTGCGTTTACCCCTCAGGCTCCCAAAAGAAAACCGGGCCGATTCAAAGTAATTTAGGTTCGATATGTTTCATGACACGAACCAGCGCGATTTGCTTTAATCTTTACAAATTACCGGGTACTGCTGATGAAAGAACCTGTTACACGAAAAGGCCGGGGGTTAAAGCCCGGCCGTTAAATAGGGGAATTCGATGAAAGGGGATAGTGAATTACAATATTAATATATCCCATTAATATTAAAATTGCCTGAAAATTGGATTAAAAATACCTTAAAAATACCTTAAAAATAGGGTGCCAGGCACCCTATTTATACTCGTCATAACTGTAACCGGCGATATCGGTTCTGGTATTATACATCCGGCCCGGTCTGACCACTTCCTCTTCAACCGGACGGCGAAAATGATCCGAATGGCTGCGTGCGCAAGTGGCGCACATGGTGGTGTTAATCAGGCGCAGCAACCGGGCCGGTTCAATCTCTTTTCCGCACTGATCGCATATGCCATAGGAACCATTCTGATAATGAGTCAAGGCATCATTGACCTTTTCCATTTCAAATTCAAGCATTTCGATGAGACCCAATTCCTTTTCCCGTTCAAAAGTGTCACTGGCCAGGTCTCCGGGATGCTGATCGTAGCTAGAAAGCTCGTCGGTCGCTTCAGATAACGGGGTCTGCAGGATTTCCCGCTTGCGGTTAATTTGCCGTTCGATATCTTCTTTTCGAAACAATAAAGCCTGGTAGTAATCCTGTTGATTCATATATTTTAACCTCACCTTCTTTTTCACCAGTTTTCTTTTTCTGAATTTATTATTCCAGAATCACTTTGCTTAAATACATCACTTATTCTTAGTCCCGAGGCCTGAAAACTAAATAAGTATGCAATGCGGGTGCTGACGGGGTGCAATTTGATAAAATGCCTTGTACCGAGTTATGTCGGGCAGTTGATGTGCTAAGAGGTTTAAATCACAATATTGTAATAATGGCTGCAGGCGGGATAAATGAAAGCAATGTCGAACAATTCGCCCAGACGGGTGTTAACGCCATTGTGACCACAGCCGTGTATTTTGGGAAGCCGGTGGATATAGGTGCCAAGATAGTGAGGAAATGATGTAATATTAAAATACCCGTAAATAAACAGGCAACTTTTAACAAATGAAAGTCCGCAAGAGCATGGATTTAATGAAGCATACTATCAACATGATAATTAAATTTTTTTGTTACGGTTTAATAGGGTGGATTATTGAAATTCTTTATACTGGAGCAGGGTCTTTAATGGCTGGGTCGTTAAAACTATCCGGTCATACTTACCTGTGGATGTTACCAATATATGGCCTGGCAGTTTTTCTGGAGCCGGTTTATCAACAGATTCGGTCTTCACCATGGATTGTCCGCGGTATAATATGGGCCGGCGTAATATTCTTTATAGAATACCTTAGCGGCTGGATTCTTAAATCAATCGCTGGGGTATGCCCATGGGATTATAGTATATACAGTCATTATGCATTAGATGGTTTCATTCGGCTTGATTATTTCCCAATATGGTTTATGAGCGGATTACTTTTCGAAAAAATAAGTAATTTTTTGAATCGCATCCAGGTAACGTACTCCTTGGCTGGCATGCCCGAGGACGAACAAAGTGCCAGCATTATTCTATTGAAGAACGGCGAGGATTTTCTGTCACCATTTTTACGGGAAAGCAATAATGAAACCTCATCATTTTACGAGAATCTCCGAGAGCCTTAGATATAGGGAAAGAACTAAAGCCTTTAAAGAACCCGCTTGCCAGCGGGTTCATAGAGTGTCGATAAAGTCAGACCGAGCAAAAAAGTTCACCCTGCGGGTACTACTGATGTACCGCTTGCGGTACGATTAATGTCGCAAGAGCAAGGCATTAATGAAAGTCAGTGATTGAGGCGTACATAAGGTACGTTGATTGAACTGGCTTTCTTTAATAACGCAGCTATTGGGCTTTTTTGATGGTCTGAGAACCCGCTTGCCAGCGGGTTCTTCTTCTGCTCAAAACTATTAACCTTCAAATTTACGCCTGTTCACGGAATTGCGTTGGGAAACAAAAAGATATTGGGAGGGAAATTATTCCTCTGTAACCAACATATTGTTGTCCGCATAGTATATAAAACCAAAGTATGAAAGGGTGATTAATGTTGAGTACTATGCTGACACCGGCCAGATTTGTTCAAGATTCCTTAGAATTAAATCTTTTTTTCTTACGTATTATGAAAGAACACTCTTTTTTTCTGCAAGCTGGATTTGTATGTAAAGATAAAAAGTTAATAAAACGGGCTGACAGGTTTAATAAGGAGTTCAATAAACTATTAACCGAAGCAGTAAAATTGGCCAACGGGAATGTGAGTAGAGCTGTTCTGGCTTCCGGTGAGGTAGTCACCAATAAAACTATTAGGGCCGAAATGAAAACCCAAAAACTTACCGGGGTACACTTTGATACGGCCCTAACTGCCCGCGAGAGACGCTTAAGGTCTGGTAAGGGTAACCCGGCACTAGTTAAGCAGGTTTCCTGTTTAAATAGGCGGGCAATAAAATTAACCCGCAAGTTGGTAAACTTCAAAACTAAGGTATTGAATGAAATGTTGTCCTGCCAAATATTTACGTATAACTTCCCGTTGTTGATCCGGCATATACGGCGTGAGGCATTATTCTTTATCAAACACCTGGAGAGATTACAGAAAAGGCGTATGATCAGTACCAGGCGTGAAATAATCGAGGAAAAACTCTTTTGGGATAGGATCATGGCTGAACACTCTTTATTCATTGCCCACCTGTTGGATCCAACGGAAAGAGAACTAATCCATACAGCAAATATGTTTGCCAACAAGTTTTTCCGGTTGAGAAGACGGGTTTTTAAAGCTCAAAATAAGGGAATTGAAAACTGCAAGTTAAGAGTTTTAGTAAAGAAAGAGATTAAAGCTACTAGTTCCATAGCGCAGTTTAAGAATACGGCTGATGCAGGCATTTTAGCTTGTAAAGTGGAATCAATCATTATACCCCTGCTTGCTGATCATGTTCTTCGTGAAGCTGATCATTTCCTGAGGATATTAAAACAATCTAAAGCAAATCTCTAGTTAAAAATTATCGGAGAACAGGAAGGGCTGTCCTAACCCCATGAGGATATTAGGGCAGCCTCTGAAAATATCTTTAGGCGTTTAATTCCTTCTTGGCTTGAAGATAACGGTTTCAGAGGCCAAGGGGTTGATTAAAAGTACGGTACTTAGCAACAATCAACTAAGAAATCCGACGTAACAGAAATCAGTCAGGATATCATATTTAGGAAGCAAAAACGTACGCTTGCTTCCCACAATATTTACCCAATATGTGATAATTTCTTATGTCCTTCAAAATAAAGGATAAATCGATCTCGTGAAGAATAATATCAAAATAGTAAGATATAGTGATTTTACATCATCCAAATTCTTAATCTTTTATTAGCCTTGCCTGGAATAATGGGTGAGCCTATGGCACATTAAATATTACATTCTGTGACTTCAAACATTGCTTCATTTCAACCATCATAACCCACCAATAAAATAAGATATTCTGAATCTTGGCATAGACGGAGATTTTATTCAAAGAAGGGGAATATAAATTCTTGACGCGGCCAAGTCCCCCGATCAAAAAGCAGTTCACCACACAGCAGTTTTTTCCTGAAGACACTTACAAAAGATACGCAAGCCAAAGTAGATACAGGCTTTCACGTACCACCCAATCTTATATAAGGGGAAGTATACATGAAAGATATTACTTGGTTAATCCTTGGCATTCTGGCCGTATGGAGAGTCACACATATGCTCAGTGCAGAAGACGGACCCTTGGATCTGTTTGTCCATTTACGTAAGTTGTTGGGAGAAGGGCTCCTTGGCAACCTTATGGATTGCTTCATGTGCCTAAGCGTTTGGGTCGCGATGCCTGCAGCAGCACTTATCGCGACGGCTTGGAAAGAGGGCATCTTTATGTGGTTGGCCATGTCTGGTGGTGCCATTTTGCTCGAAAGATTTGCTAATAATGAATCGGTGAAAATGCCGGCTATCTATTACGAAGAAAAGGAGATAGACAATGAGTTGTTGCGGAAATCAGAGAAGACCATTTAGACATAGAGAATATAGTACCCCCGCTGCTCCAATCGCATTTGAATATATAGGTAAGACTTCTGCCGTTGTTATTGGCGGGGTAACAGGCAAGCATTACTCCTTCACGTCCTCGGGTGCTCGCATAGAAGTTGATCCCCGGGATGTCCCCTCACTGCAAGCAGTCCCGGTTCTGCGCCAGACAAGGTAGGAGACCTTTACCTGTTTTACTTGACTATCTACTTAATATGAAGGACGACTATTGTAGGAAATTCTAGTTTGTATAAAAAGAAAAGCATCCTGGTGCAACTCAGTTTCAAATTATATAGCCGACTAGAGTTATTATTCAACTTGGTCGGCCTATTATTTCGTCAAAGGATTATCTTTGGAATATCAGGCCAAATACCATGCTTAATAAGAATCAGTAAAGAAGTAATATTCAAGAAAGGAAGCAAAAAGAACGTCCCCTTGCTTCCCCTTGCAACCGGGTGGCACCCCTTGATACGCCGCACTGGCGCTGTAATTCATATATAAAGAGACACAGAAATCAAGACAAAAGGAACGCCGGCAGAAATGACTTGCAGCACCTCTACCGGCGGTTTGATTATGACTAATTATGGTTTACTATTACTCTACGTGATCGGTTGTATTGGGGGCGTTTTTCTTGATCTTGCCATCGGGCAGGGTTAAAGCCTGGTCATTGACATCATTCGTGCCCGCTTTCAGCTGCTGGCCGGGGGCATTGGCCTTGCCTTGGTCGGGCTGCTCTACATTATCTTCTTCGGGACCATTCGTGTTAGCAGCATCTAATTTGGCGTTGGTACTGGCGTCTTTGATGGCCTTCATAATGTCCTTCACGTTGGATTCGGCATAGGTCTTATCACTTTCTCCGAATTTATCATCTGCAAATTTCAATATTTCATCATAGTCACCTTCTATGGCCGCAACTCCATCATTCTCAGTTACTTCCCACAGCTTCTGGACAAGATTCATCTTGCCGGGAGAGATGCCAGCCTTTATGGCTGCATCGCGACGGGCCTTGCTTATAGCAGCCTGGCTTACTTCGGCAGAGGTTTCGTTTTCGGTAAGTGCAGCCTCGGTTCCTTCCTCAGCATCCTTGGTCAATTTATCAGCTTTCTCCTTATCGTCGGTAGCCGCAGTTAGGGAAACTACCGATGAACCGTCCTCATTGAGGTAGCCTTTGTCGGCGGCGGCGTCAACTATGATGTTGACTGCCTTCTTGACCTTCATCCCCGTGACACTGATTCCGCTTAAAATATCTTTACCATCATCGTTTAATGCCTCGGCGCTTACAACTTGGCCAAGGGCATTGATTCCCAATTCAACACTGGGATTGATGTCCACGCTTAAATACGAAGTGGGGGTGGAATAGGCAAATCCGCCCCCGATGAGCAGTAATACCATACAGGCGACTATGGCAAATTTCTTCATTTCATAAATCCTCCTATTAATCAATTTTGTCCTGGAATGCTGACTTTGAGCGAGTTCAATTCTTAGACGTGCCTCCGTTTTGCTGACCAGGGCCTCATCAGCTTCAATCCGATCCAAGGACGATTTAAAAAGTTCCTGCATGTCCTTTTCCCTCCAATTTCTGTCTCAAAAGTTCCCTAGCCCTATGTAACTGCGAATAGATGGTATTTTCACTCCGTTTGAGAAGCTGTCCCATTTGGGGTACCGTATACTCCTGGTAATAGTAAAGGTAGATAACATCCTTATACTTCTGCGGGAGCGATAGCACCACCATCAAGACATCTCTTTCGTGGGGGTCATGCCCGGGCAATTCAACATTTTCCGCTAGGTCGATTCTCTTCCACCAAAAACCCTTTACCACATCCTTACATTGATTGATCGTGACTCTGATCAACCATGCTTTTTCATCGTCCGTACTTGCAAAGGAGATTTTCCTCTGGAGAAGCTTAAAGAATACTTCCTGAAAGACATCGTCGACTTCCGGCCGGTTGCCCAGATAGATAAAACAGATTCGATATACCATATCAGAGTACTTCTGCAGGGCTGCGGCTATTCTGTCATTGTCAGCATCTGAAAAACTCATATTATCTCCTCTCACTAAGAAAACGATTGGCAGAGTGAAATCCTTGCATTATATAAAAAAAATTTGTTAAAATTCCGTCAAATATGAAATATAGAAGTCCCTATAGCTTCAAATTCCAAATTATTAACATAAGTTCCCTATAAAAAGCTATCTCTATATCAGTTCGAATAACCCATCAGGAAGGGACAAATTCCTCCTATACTAGTGTATACATACATTATAGGCTACTATTTACGCTCCGGCGTGTTTCATCAAACAGGGTGCATTTCACTAAGAAAACTATCCCTACATTCTTATTTGCAATATCGGCCTTTTTTGAAAAGAAAGGAACTCGGCCAATTACCCCCGTCAATCTTTGTTCAGGGCACAATTTGAATTAAATCTGACACATCTCTGCCACAGCATCCTGGGCGGTTCCTCATTCGCCTTAACGTTCCCATTGTCTAAATGCCTCGTATAGGGTAATTTAAGGTATCGGTGAAATACTATTCATTGCCATAAGTATCATATTCCATACCCGGGGTTGCCAGATTCTCCGAAGATGGGGGGGGCCTGCAGCGGCTTTAACTATGGGTTTGATACGGAACGAAGCCTTGTTCAAGGTGCTAGTACTCCCTCCTGCCTTTTTGTTGCTTCGATTAGATGTATGAGGGTCACAGGTTTAAACATTGTTCCAAGTTAATTGTTGACTCGACCCTTGGGGTCGGGTTTATACTGACTGTAAGGTGGGGTAGATATGAATAAAATAAAAATCAGCGATTTAATAAAACTTACTGAAAGTACGCTTAAAACTGTTAATTACTACCATAAAATAGGTTTGCTTCCTGAACCAGAGCGCTCTGCTGGAGGATACCGTTTATACGGGCCGGCGGAGTTGAATCGAATGCGTTTAATTAAATACTTAAAATCTCTAGGGCTTGATCTCAAGCATATTAAAGAAATAATGGGAGAAGTAAAAAAACCGAGAACATCCCGAGAATTATTACAATCCCTCCGTTGTTTTTAAAGAGAATAGTTATGCTTCGACTGTCATACAGGTGGAGGAAGAACAATGGATTATTAGCACCGGTCCCTGCGCTATTGTACGCCATCCCATGTATTTAGGGCTGTTGTTAATGATTTTGTTAACTCCCTTGGCCCTCGGTTCTTATTGGGCTTTGATATTGGCTTCCCTTTTTATTCCTACAATTATATTCAGGATAAGAAAAGAGGAGGAGGTACTGCTTCGCGACCTCCCGGGATATACAAACTATTGTGTAAAAACTCAATATCGTCTGATTCCTTTAATCTGGTAATGCTATGCACCAATATGAACTAAAAAAGAATGGCTTCTATACCAAATGCCGAGTGCAACTTGGGCAAATTTCAAAAAAAATATTAGACAATAATCTTCATTGTCCTGTTACTCAGTTAGGTCGGGCTAATTTCGATGTGAATGAAGAAATGAGTAGCCTAATTAAAGACATAGAAAGAACCCGGTTTACCAAGGTTTAGATCTGTACCCCTCATATTTCTATCGAAGCAAAAAAATTAGCCAGGGAAAGAGTGCTTGGAGCCTTGAACAAGGCTTCAAGCACTCTTTCCCTGGCCATTTCATTGGCCTATTATTCAGTTTGACACATTTTTGATACAGACTTTCAAAACCCATATAATGATTTAGGGACTTTTGAAAACCAGTTTATCGAAAAACTCGGTGTTTATAAAGCTTTGCAAAACCTTTGAAAACCTAGCAAATTTGGCCTTATAAACATTTAATGCTTATAAGGCCGTGATAATACAGTTTGAGGATTACTTTAAGGCATACAAATACACTTGGAGACACATCAAAAAGGGAATGAAAATCACGCAATTGAATATTAGCTTTAATAGACCCATCAGTGTACTAAATCAGAACCACTTTGGTCTTTAAATAGAACCATTATGGTCATGGGGAGAACCACATGAACAATAAGCTCTGAATTGAGCCACTGTCTCGTAAACCATGCTTGGCAGAAAGTGATTCATACAACGAGATTTCTCTATACTGGGCAGCCGGTTTCAATAATCATTTGACGGATTGTTTCGTCAGAGGCGGCGAGAAGGTTCCATTTTAGTTTAACGGCTACAAAAATCCCTAATACTCACACATATAAAGTTGGAATAATAGCAAAATAATCACAATAGTCGTTTGACTTTTGTGATTATTTTGCTATAAAATGGATATAATATTAGAAAGCGGGGTGCTGCTATGTTTAGAAATGCGATGCATGATTTGATAAAATGGAAAGCCGCCCTGGATCGGAAACCGCTAATTATTCAGGGTGCCAGACAGGTGGGTAAGACTTGGCTGATGAAGGAGTTCGGCAGGGCGCAGTATGAAAAATGTGCCTATATTAATTTTGATAACAACGAGAGAATGGAAGGCCTCTTTAGTGGCAATTTCGATATCCATAGAATCATTACTGCCCTTCAAATTGAAGCGGGAGGAACCATTGAGGCTACAAATACCTTACTTGTTTTTGATGAGGTACAGGAGGTACCACGAGCACTGACCGCACTTAAATATTTTTATGAAAATGCCCCACAATATCATATTATAGCAGCAGGCAGTCTATTGGGGGTTGCTCTGCACCCCGGCTCATCTTTTCCGGTGGGCAAGGTTGATTTCATGGATCTTTACCCGCTTGATTTTTTAGAGTTTATAGATGCAAACGGCCATGAAGATTTGACACAACTGTTGAGAGCTGGAGATTTTAGTATCATTACAAACTTTAAGGGCCAATATATCGATTTGCTCAAACAATATTACTATATCGGTGGGATGCCGGAAGCAGTTTCTACATTCATCGATACGCAGGATTATGCGAAGGTTCGCAATGTGCAAAAGCGCTTGTTAATGGCTTATGAACAGGATTTTTCCAAGCACGCAACCTACGCAGCGGTACCACGTATCAGAATGTTGTGGAGTTCTGTGCCGGCTCAGCTAGCCCGGGAAAACAGTAAGTTTGTTTATGGTTTGATACGGCAAGGGGCAAGAGCAAGAGAATTTGAGCTTGCTCTCCAGTGGCTGCTGGATTGCGGCCTTGTTTACAAGGTTCACCGAGTTACGAAACCTGATATGCCGCTCATGGCCTACCAGGATTTTAACGCGTTTAAACTCTTCATGTTAGATGTAGGATTGCTCAGTGCGATGAGCGAACTTGATTTGAAAGCCTTGCTGGAGGGTAACCGTATCTTTGAAGAATTCAAAGGGGCGCTCACGGAGCAGTATGTATTGCAACAACTTATTGCTAGCAGGAAGGTTACTCCGTATTATTGGTCAGCTGAAAAAAGTAGCGCAGAGATTGATTTTATTTTCCAAAAGGGCAGTGATATTGTACCCCTTGAGGTCAAGGCGGCAGAAAACCTGCAGGCAAAGAGCCTGAAAAGCTACTGCCAGAAGTATCAGCCCAAGATCGCCTTGCGCTCGTCCATGTCGGATTATAGAAAAGAAGAATGGCTGACTAATGTACCCCTCTATGCGATCAATGCGATATCTGAAAATACCTTCGATGCCTGACACCAACATATTATTTTGTCGGTGGCTGAGTAATAACATATTGGTTCTTTCGGATGAACAATATGGTTCTAATTCAGTACACCGCTGGTTCTATCTCGAAATATTATTCACGCAATAGCTATGAGGCCAAAAACATGTTAATACAACTCAGATTGATTGGAATGTGTCAGAAATGAGTCAAAACCATTAAAAATGAATAGACGTCAGAAAACTAAAAAGCCCGCCAGCGTAGGCGGGTTCTTTGTTTTTAATATGGTGGGCCATGAAGGACTTGAACCTTCAACCTTGTGATTAAGAGTCACCTGCTCTGCCAATTGAGCTAATGGCCCGGACGTTATTTGCAACAATTAAGATTATAACCCCTGAGTTTGAATAAATCAATATAGAACAGGAAATATATGCTGAATGCCGAAGTAATAAGTTACAGGAGGAAGATATTATGAAGGATTTAACAATTAATAATAAATATAATGAAAAGCTGTCCGCATATATCTTTGAACCGCTGCCCAACGCGGAATACATGGTTGTGATATGCCATGGCTTCAGAGGGACTAAAGAAAATGGCGGCAAAATATATGCCTTTGCCGAGAAGCTCCAGAATCTAGGCTTGGGGGTTCTGGCATTCGATTTTAGCGGCAGCGGCTCCAGTGAAGGCTATTTTTTGAATAATACACTTTCCCGGCAGGCGGATGATTTGCGGCAAGTAATTAACTTTTTAAATGATAAGTTTGATTTACCGATCATTTTATTGGGTCGGAGTTTTGGGGGAAGTACTATTCTGGTTGGGGGGACCGGGGATTCAAGGATTGGTGGATACATATTCTGGTCAACTCCGGTATTCCTGCATGAAACTTTTACCACGATCATTCCTGAAGAATATAAGCTATTGCAGCAGGGTAATATCGTGACCATAAAGGATGAAGCCGGGGAATATACGCTTCATCCTGATCTAATTCTGGATTTCAACCAACACGACATGGACGCTTATCTGCATAGGATTAGGTCAGTACCAACATTAATAGTTCATGCCACTGATGATGAGGCAGTAAACCTGGCTAATGCCCTTCATATGCAAGAAAAACTGCCAAACTGCAGTTTGCACCTTATGGATCATGCAGGACACAGGTTCCTGGATAGAGTTGCTGAAAGAGAGGATATAACCGTAGACTGGCTGAAGAAGACGTTCAGTTTATAGCTGAATGTTTTTGGCAAAATTGTCGAGTGTAATCCATCCGGGAACTCTTACTCGGGGGATAAGGAAAAAGTTATTCTTGGAATTTGCGTAACCGTATGCAACCGTAACGGCAGACGTGTAACCGGCTTCTTTAACCAATTTGAGTGTATTATCGTTATATGCCCCAATTGGGTAACAGAAAGCTTTGATCGGGACACCCAGTTTTTCCTCCAATATCTTCTTCGAACCCAGGATTTCTTCAGACTGGATAGATGCGCTGGATGTTTTTAAACTCGGGTGATGCTGAGAATGACTGCCTATTTCTAACCCTGCTTCCTGCATGGTTCTAAGCTGCTCCCAAGTAAGGTAGTTGTATCTATCGGAGAAGGAGCTGACAACATAAAAAGTCCCGGTAAAACCAAACTCTTTCATGATGGGCCAGGCTTTAGTATAACAGGATACATAGCCGTCATCGAAGGTTAAAACAATGGTCTTAGCGGGTATTTTTCCGCTGGCCAATAATTCCAGGGCTTGGGAAACGGTTACGGTGTGATAACCGCTTTTGTATAGATAATCCATTTGAGTACGAAATTTATCTTCGGGAACATAAAGACTGTTAGGGCCATTACCTATTTCATGGTACATTAGGATAGGAATGGCGTAGGCCGTACCTTTAGGATTGGTGGCAGAAACTGATGAATTAGCCGATTGATCAGGTTTGGTGGGCTCAGATGGGGTAGTTGGGTTTTGCGAGACAACATTGGATATTTGTGCATCAGGTACAGTTTGGCCATTCTGGGATGGAACCGGGACAAAATTCAGGCAAAGAAAAACGCCAACAATAAATACGAGAGGGAAAATGTAGGGCAAATACTTTTTCAAAAGGTTAACCCTCCCTGATAAGTAATGTGATGAACTGAATAACAATTGAGACCATGCATCAAAAAAGCCACCACATGGCAGCCAAGATTATTAAAATGGTATGCCCGAGAGGAATCGAACCTCCGCACCCGGCTCCGGAGGCTTACTATCTAATTCCCTCCAGATCATAACCTGTCTTATTATATCCGATTTAATCGCTTTTTGCAAAGTCAATGGGGATATGGGGTACGATTTAGACTAGTGTACCAGATCCTGCCGATCTATCATGCGTGGGGGTTCTTCGAACCAGCCGTTTTCTATCATTATATTGCATCCGTCTTCAAGATAACTTGCCACCTCAGCCATAAGACGGGCATAAGTTGCCGACAGATCGTGTCTAAGGCTTGATGACATAGCAGTGGCGTAGTTACGGAAACCTATTGTATTTAGCTCAACAATATGATAAAGCATTAATTTATCAGATAAAGGCGGTACGGTAGAGTCAGTCACAAAAGCATCCCAGAATGCTGGGGCAGGTATAGCTTCCTTTTCCAATAGCGACCTGAATATTTCTATATGTTTCTCGGCGATTTCAATCCCTCTGCCAAAATAGGACTGGATTTTCTCCGACCTTACCACTTGACGAAATCCGATTAATAAGCTTTTTCCTAAATAATTATTTATATATGACAAAAAAAGCTGATCAATTTCTACAGCCAAAAGGGGACGGGGCTTACCCAGAAAACCCTGAAGGAAGTTTTGCTCTTTAACAAAATCCTGTTCATTAATAGTGGTAATATAGGGAGGTCTGATATAGAGACCTTTGGATAATAATATATCAGATGCTCTATTCGCAACTCTGGCTGCAACAACAAGGCATTCTGTATAGAATTCACGTATATCAGGCCGGGCCGAAGAATTTAGAGTCTGTCCATTAAGACCAATGCCTATTGACCCCATGTTTTTAGTATAATACAGGCAAAATATATCAGAAAAAAGGCGGGGAGTGTCTTTATCTACATCGTCTTTGCCAAAACCAATAGGTACCGGGCATCCATCCTTTGTTAAATAATCTGAAACGGCATTTAATCGTGTATTAATAATATTAATGCAGTCTTCTTGAAAATAAGCCAAAATATCAGGATCCTCTACATGGCTTATAAAGTATTCATAAATACACCATAGAGCGCTGTAATGCATAAAGGTTGTCCAAAGGTGGGATATTTCGGAAGAAGTAAGCCGGGCGGTATGAGTTACTTCCATAAACTTGCCTATGGATTCTTCGCTATAAGTTTCCATTTTAATATTACCTCCTTTTAAAATCCCTTACCAATTTAAGGGCTTAAATATCTTTATCGGTTATCATCGTTTTCAGATTTCTGTCCCTCTTGCAACGGTTTTGCTGCTTGTGCTGCTTGAAATCTAAAAATCCCCAATCGAATAGGTGCTCCCTCCTGCCACATTTGATATTCGTATATAAGGAGAGTGTGATTGCTCACTTATATTAGCTCTCTAATATTTAATGATTTTAGAATTTCCTAAAGAAGTAATGTCTATTCCTCGATATTATCGATATAAACATCATATCCAGGTTATATCTGTATCCCGTTCACCAACACATAAAAAGCTCGCTATTCATTATTTCTTCTTTTATAACAATTTGAGCAGTCTTTTTTGGCCATTCATTTTTTTCGTTCTGAGTTTTTGCGCAATTTATGCATGACGGTATTTTGTATATATTTATCAGATTTACCACAATAAATATGAGAGGCATCTCATGTGAGATGCTTCTCATATAGAATGATTTATGTTATCCTGTCTTACAGGAGGTGTTAGTGTGCCCAAAGATACTTTTTATAATTTGATTGAAGAAAAGAAGAAGCGAATATTTGACGCTGCCGTGCAAGAGTTTTCTACCCGGCGTTTCAGTGAAGCATCCCTTAACCAGATTGTGAAGGCTGCTAAAATACCCTGGGGAAGTTTTTATCAGTATTTCAATGACAAGGAAGATATCTATCTTTACATGACGGGAGAAATCTCAAAGGATATACATGAGATTCTAGGAAACAGAACCTTCAACCCAAATGCCAGCATTTTTGAAACCATTATACAAAGAGCCGAAGAAACCCTTAAAGTAGGCAAAATAAAACCGGAGTATTCTAAGATAGGCGCATTGACGTTGATTGATAACAGCCAATTCATCCTACAGCTTCTTAGAGCATCCATCGAAAAGCACATCAAAATAATCGAGCGTGATAAACAGCGCGGCCTTATCAAGCCGGAAATCGACTCCGAAGTGGTTATCAAAATGATTAACACCTTCGTTTTTAATGAATATTTGTACTGCGGATTTGACGAGACCCGGTATTTTAAGAAAGTGGAAGGTGCAATCCAAATAATTAAACAAGGTATTGCCGTCCATCAGGACTAATTGAACATGTTTATTCATTGGGACGAAAATCAAGTTTGAGGAGGTTTAAATATGAGTTCATATGTGCTTGGTTTCAAGGAGATAGATAAGACAAAGCTCGCCATAGTCGGGGGCAAGGGCGCCAACCTGGGAGAACTGTCCAGGATTGAAGGGATTAATGTACCAGAGGGCTTTTGCGTTTCTACTGAAGCCTATAAAAGAATAATAGAGGATAATCAAGAAATTAACCTGCTGCTGGACCAGTTGTATCTTCTTAGGCCGGGCGAGCTGAAAAAGATCAGCCAGATCAGTGCAAAGATCCGCGCGATCATTGAAGAGACCGCTATCGCTAAAGAAATCGAAGAGCAAATCGCCCAGTACATCACCTTACTAGGCGAAAAGAATGCCTATGCGGTGCGCTCGAGCGCCACTGCGGAAGACCTGCCTACAGCTTCGTTTGCAGGTCAGCAGGACACGTATTTGAACATTATAGGAAAAGATGCCATTCTTAAGTATATCAGCAGGTGCTGGGCGTCACTATTTAGCGACCGTGCCGTAACCTACCGCATCCAAAACGGTTTCGACCACAGCAAGGTCTATCTGTCTGTAGTCGTACAGAGGATGGTTTTTCCTCAGGCGTCGGGGATTATGTTTACAGCCGATCCCGTCACATCCAACCGCAAAGTGCTGTCCATCGACGCCAGTTTCGGCCTTGGCGAAGCCCTGGTCTCCGGCCTGGTCAATGCTGATATTTATAAAGTGCGGGAAGGTAGGATTACTGACAAAAAGATATCCACCAAAAAGCTGGCCATCTATGCCCTGGAAAAAGGAGGTACCCGGAAACGGGAGATCGAGCCCCAGCAGCAGAATAGGCAAACCCTAACGGACGAGCAAATTTTGCAGATTGAAGGCCTGGGAAGAAAGATCGAAGCCTACTTTGGCTCGCCCCAGGACATTGAATGGTGCCTTTATGAACATACCTTCTATATCGTTCAAAGCCGCCCCATTACCACCTTATACCCCGTACCAGATGTAAACGATGGAAAAAACCGTGTATATATATCCTACGGCCACCAGCAGATGATGACCGAACCCATCAAACCATTGGGTATGTCCTTCTGCCAGATTTTTCTAAAGGATCATACGCTTCGCAAAGCCGGTGGAAGGTTATTTTACGATTTGACTCATGATCTTGCTGTGCCGGTGGGGAGAAAAATAGCATTGAAAATGTTTGGTCAATTCGATCTTTTGATAAAAAACGCCCTGCTAAATTTATTCGAGCGAAAACAATTTATAAAGAATTTGCCGCGGGGGAAGAGAGTACTCCGCATGGGGGCAGAGGGACTATCCTGGGAACTTCCCATTCAGGCCATTAAGGTCTACCGCAAAAACGACCCCGCGCTTATTAAAAATATCATGTCTCTCAACGAGGAGTCTATCAGGGAGCTAAAACAAAGGATCGCGAATGTATCCGGAGAGGAACTATTTGATTTTATTTTACAGGACCGTAAGCAATTAATGGAAATCATGATGGCTGGTTCCAAAGGCACGGCAGCATGGCTGGTCGGGATGCTGGCAGCAAATTGGATCAATAAGAAAATGGAAAAATGGCTGGGCGAAAAAGGTGCAGTCGACGTACTCTCTCAATCGGTAGACAACAACGTTACATCCGAAATGGGGCTTGAACTTTTGGATGTAGCCGATGCGGTCCGGAAATATCCGGCAGTAATTGAATATTTTCATCATGCTAGTTATGAGACTTTTTTTGATGACCTGGCCAGGTTGGAAGGCGGCGAGGCTGTCAGCAAATCCATACAGGCGTACCTTGAAAAATACGGCATGCGTTGTTCCGGTGAGATCGATATCACCAGGCCCCGCTGGAGCGAACAGCCGACCACGCTCATTCCCATGATCCTCGGCAACATCAGAAACTTTGAGCAGGGTGCCCACAGGATTAAATTTGAGCAAGGGCTCAAGGAAGCGATGGAGAAGGAACAGGAGCTTTTAAGCCGCCTGGAGCAATTGCCCGGCGGCAAAGGAAAGGCAAAAAAGACGAAGAAGATGATCGGAATTGTGCGCAATTTAATCGGCTACCGGGAATATCCCAAATATACCAATATCCAACGCAACTACATTTATAAGCAGGCACTGTTGAAAGAGTCCGGAAAGCTCGTACAAAAGGGGGTTATCCACAAGAAGGAGGACATCTATTACCTGACATTTGAGGAACTTAGGAAGGTTATTAAAACAAACCGGTTGGATTACGGAATTATAACCAAGCGAAAAGCGGAATATGAGGTCTATGAGAAGATTACACCGCCGCGCCTGATGACGTCCGAGGGAGAGGTCATATTAGGTGAATACAACACCGGAAACATTCCCCAGGGCGCTTTGGCGGGTGTTCCCGTTTCAACAGGCGTCATAGAGGGTAGGGCACGGGTCGTTTTAAAACTGGAGGACGCTATTATGGAGGAAGGTGATATCCTAGTCACCAAATTCACTGACCCTGGTTGGACACCGCTCTTTATATCCATCAAGGGCCTGGTGACGGAAGTAGGTGGGATGATGACCCATGGCGCTGTTATAGCCAGAGAATACGGCCTCCCCGCTGTTGTTGGGGTGGAAAATGCCACCAAGCTGATCAAGGATGGGCAACGAATTCGGGTAAACGGAACAGAAGGGTATATAGAAATCCTGTAAAAGGGAAGATCATAGATGGGCTTTTTTATCCATTGGTTCCTTTTAACGAGTAACCCTTGTACTTAAATACAAATGCAATCAAAGCAGCAAAAAGGCGTTTCCGGTTTATTCGGAAACGCCTAATTTTCATGGTATTATGGTACGCCCGAGAGGAATCGAACCTCCGCACCCGGCTCCGGAGGCCGGTGCTCTATCCACTGAGCTACGGGCGCATACTGCGTACTAGATTATAGCAGAATATCATGAGTTGGTCAAAGGAAAGTCGGCATGAAGCACTCATTGAAAACAAGAAAAAGAAAGGGCCAATCCCGTTGACTGGGATTGGCCATCTTTTGAGGGGGCTTAGCATTCAGTTTACAATGAGGTTGTACCCGAATCGGTAGTATCAGTAATATCAGTTGTATCATCAGTGGTATCTGATGTTTCCGACTGGTCCACATCAATAGTGCCCGTGGTCGTATCGGCGGAAACGTCTAGCCCAAAGATTTCAGCCAGGTCTTTCAGTGGTACATAGGCCCGGCCACAGTTCAGTTCTGTTGATACTTGAGTATCCACATTGGTCGTACCTGCCATGGTGAAGGTAGGAGCGGTTAATGAACCTGATATTTCACCGGTAACGGTACCGATAATTTCTTCGGTAACAGGATCGGTTATGTTTCCGGTGACAGTTATGGCCTCAGCCAATGTGCCAGTTACTTCAGAAGTTGTGGGATCGACTACAAAATCAGATGAAGTTCCGTTCACGGTGAAATTGATATTGCCGACTACAGCTCCGCTGACGGGATCAGTTATCGAACCGGTGACTGTACCTGTCACGGCTCCGGTGGTGGAGTCAGTTACAAGGGCAATGGCAGTATCTGATATGGTTTGCTCTTTGGTTGCTGTGGTGCCAGTGGCGGGAAATATTACGGTTACCCCGTCTTTCGTTACGGTTACGGTTTTATCGGTTTCAGACCAAGTAACGGTAGCCCCTATGTTTTCTAAAGCTCTTAATGGGAACATGATTTTACCTCCTTTGAGGTAAGCGGGGCCTTCCAGTTTAACCAGGTTATTGTGGACAGTAATCGACCAGGCATCTTTATTGCCTGCAGCAGTATACATCGCGGCGACAAGGGCCTCAGCGCTGTCATAGTCCATGACGTTAAAGCCGGATTTGACTGATTTGATGACCATGAATCTCTCATTGATTAATTGTTTCATAGCCGCTTCGGGATCAGCCAGCTTGGCATCAAGGCCATCGATTTGAGCCTGTAAAGCATCCAAAGCTGCTTGTTTAGCGGCTGCCGCTTCGGTATCAGCAGGGTCTACGGTGGTAGCATTGAGGGCATCATACTCTGCTTGGAGTGTATCCCGGTCTGCTTGCAGGTTGTCCAATCCTTTTTTTGCTTCATTCATCTCCTGCTTAAATTGTTTCAGAACTTCTTTACTTGAGGATTGAGTGGAGGAATTGTTTGCCCCTTTACCATTGCCCTTGTCGGCAGCCGCAAAAGCATTGAGAGACATTGAAAGGGTGAAAACCAGGACCATAAATAATACCAATACCTTTTTCATTCTTCTTCCTTCCTTTCTTTTTTTACATCTCCACCGAAAAAAACTGTATGCCGAAGCATACAGTTACGTAATCTGCTTCTCTTCGGCAACCCGGCCGTCATAGCATAATGCCTTAGACCCGTGGCTTTGCGTCCCTGGTTTTCACCAAGTTTGCTATTATCGGAGATGTTATCTATTAAATAATACGATAAAATTGTACTAATTTAGAGGTTAAGTCGAAAATTTTTTTATTGTCGGTTCTTTATGCCTTATTATGTTCCTCAACAAACTTTCAGCTTACATTCAGTGAAGTTTCAGGTTGGAAATGGATAATATAGGCATATTCATGAAACAGGGAAGTTCTCTAATTGCTCAACTTTTATATAGAGAATAAAATACTTATTTGGAGTGGTGAATGCTTATGTCAGAAACCCCTATTATCCCCAAAGAAGGGGATAAATTACCCGGCGGGATCAATACCGGCCAAACCCAGGCCAAAATCAAACAGTTGGACGAAAATAGCGTCAAAAAAGTGCTCCTAAGCAAACGCATTAAGGGCATGTCTATCCAAAGAAAGATGATTTGGCTTGCGGTTATAGTTATGCTTGTGGCTGCATCAGGATTCGGAATGAATAAGTACTTGGGCAGCAAATCAGCGGTTGAATATTCTACCACCGTCATTGCCAAGGGAACCGTAACGGATTCCATTGAGGCTACCGGAACTCTGGGTGCGGTTAGAGAGACTGATATGGGCTTCAAAAATGATGATATAATCATCGCCTTAAACGTACAGCCGGGTGATCATGTTACCGCCGGTCAAGTTCTAGCCGAACAGGACCCGGCCACTTTGACAACTGCGTTACGGCAAGCTCAAAGTACGGTGGCTAAAGACCAGGTGAGTGTAAAGAGCGCGAACCTTACAAATGATACTAACCGCAAAACCCTCGAACGTCAGCAGAAGCTTTTTGATGCAGGAGCGTTGGCTCAGACCGATCTGGATACAGCCAAAAATACCCTGACTAAAAGTGAATGGGATTTGGAAACAGCCCAGGCTAATCTGGCTAATGATCAGGCCAAACTGGAACAGGCTCAGGCTGATTTAGGCGGTGCCACTCTGGTAGCTCCCTATGACGGCCTGATAGGGGTGGTTAATGGTCAGGTGGGTTCGATTAACGGAATAAATAGCAGCGCCAGCACCCTGTTGACTATAATGAGTGATGAATTACAGCTTAGTTCTCTGGTTAATGAAGCAGATATCGGCCGCATCAAGGTGGGCCAGGATGTGGAATTTGCGAGCAGCTCTTTCTCGAATAAGACTTTTACTGGTAAAGTGCTGCGGATAACTCCTCAGGCTACTACGGTCAGTAATGTTCAATATTATCCGGTGTTGATATCCTGCGTTGATCCTGACAAGGTTCTGATGTCGGGAATGTCTGTTTCAGCCAAAATTATCGTAGCCAGGCAGAGCGATACTTTGACGGTTCCAATGATGGCGGTAAGCTATGCTCAGACTTATCTGAAGAGTAACCCAACCCTGGCTGTAGAAGGTAAGGGCAAAGCAGTTGTTGTTATGGAGAATAACCAACCGGTGGTTAAAAAAGTTGTCTTGGGAATAAGCGACGGTTCCAATTATGCGGTTAGCGAAGGCTTGAAAGAGGGAGACACTGTCATAGTGGGGACCAATCAAACAACTGCAGGCACTGGGACCAAAGCATCAGGCTCTACCGGCAGCAGTTCCAATAAAACTGTAATCCGGGGAGGAGGAGATATGGGAGGGCCTCCCGGGTTTTAAATATACGGTATAGAGAGGGTAAATGCATATGAGTGAAAATCTAATAACTCTGGAAGATATAAGCAAAACCTATTACGGAGCAGGTGAGCCAGTTTATGCTCTGAGGGCAGTCTCTCTGCAAATAAACAACAGTGATATGCTGGCCATCATGGGGCCCTCCGGTTCCGGTAAGTCCACCATGATGAATCTCCTGGGCTGTTTAGATAAACCTGACAGTGGAACCTATACTTTTGCCGGTCAGGATGTTATGGGTTTGGATAAAGACCAGTTGGCAAATTTAAGGAGTATATTAATTGGCTTTGTATTTCAAAATTTTAATCTTATTGGCAGAGCCAACGCCCTTGACAATGTATGTCTGCCATTGATATATGCAGGAGTTACCTCCCGCAGTAAGAGGGAAAAACGAGGCCGGGAAATGTTGAATATGGTAGGATTGGGAGGCCGCGAGCATCATTTTCCTCGGCAGTTGTCAGGCGGCCAGCAGCAGAGGGTTGCTATTGCCCGTGCTCTGGTGAATGAGCCTGCTTTGCTGCTAGCCGATGAACCTACTGGAGCTCTGGATTCCCGTACCAGTGAGGAGATTATGTTTTTGCTGTGCGACTTGAACCGCGAACAGGGCTTGTCGGTGGTTATCGTCACTCATGAAAGTGAAATTGGCCTTCACTGCCAGCGCATTGTTCGCCTGAACGACGGGCAGGTTATTAGTGAGGAGAGCGTACCGATAAGGATGCATCAAGCCCAGGCACAAGGTTAATAAATAGATAAGGCGGGATACAATATGGATTTACTATCAAGTGTAAAAATGGCCTGGCAAAGCCTGTTGGCAAATAAGATGCGATCTTTCCTCACCATGTTGGGGGTTATTATCGGTGTAGGCGCAGTAATTATTATGGTCGCGCTGAGCCAAGGAACAGCCTCAGGTATCACTGACCGTATTTCCAGCATGGGGTCAAACCTTTTAACCATTACTGCCGGAGGCAGCTCCGGACCGATAAGGGGCGTCAGTACCGCTCGGCTTACTAACGCCGATGTTGAAGCTTTAAAAACTCTGCCCCTGGTTAAATATGTTGCTCCAGAATCCAGCATTAATAGTGCTACAATTGCCGCCGGCAGCAGCACCTGGACTACCACCGTAGATGGCACCTCTCCTGAGCTGATGTCTATCAAAAATTGGTCAACGGAACTGGGGGAATTTTTTACAGAGAGTGACCTTAGCAGTACCAACCGCGTGGCAGTACTGGGCAGTACCGTGGCAGCCAATCTTTTCAAAAGTACCAGTGATGCAATGGGACAGACAATAAAGATAAATGGCTTGAGCTTCAATGTAATTGGAGTGTTAACTACGAAAGGCAGTACCATGGGCTCAGATCAGGATGACATTATTTATATTCCTCTGACTACAGCTCAGCAAAGACTGTTAGGCTCGACTACGGTACGTTCGATCAATGTGCAGGCCACTACTGAAGAAGCCCTAACTCCATTGAAAGAATATATAACCACTTTGCTGCGTCAAAGACATCGTTTAGCCTCTACTGCCGATGATGATTTTCGGATACGTGACATGGCTGAGATCTTATCAACTGTTCAAGATACCACCAAGATGTTAACATTTTTATTAGGGGGTATTGCCGCCGTTTCATTACTCGTAGGCGGCATCGGTATCATGAACATAATGTTGGTTTCAGTGACCGAACGCACGCGGGAAATTGGAATTCGAATGGCCATAGGAGCAACCACCCGGGCAATTCTTACCCAGTTCTTAATTGAATCTCTAGTACTTTGTTTTATTGGTGGTTTAATGGGAGTATTACTGGGCTGGGGAGCAGCCGAAATATTAAGTGTAGTGGCCAGTTTGAAAATAACGGTAGCACCGTGGTTAGTAGCCCTATCAATGGGATTTGCCATCATGATAGGTGTATTCTTCGGTTACTATCCGGCTCGGAAAGCCGCCAACCTTAACCCCATTGATGCCCTGCGTTTCGAGTAAACGTAAATGACTATACAGATTAAGCAGACGACCCGATATATAATTTAGAAAAAGAAATGAAGAGTGGTGGAACAGGAATGCAGCAAATAAAAGGAATTAAAATATTATTAGTGGATGATGAACCCAATATCTTGCAATTTTTAGAGCTTGGTCTGCAAAATGAAGGTTTCGAAGTGCACTGTGCCAGCAATGGTCCTACCGCCATTACCTTGATGAAGCAATTTCAGCCCCATGTGGTTATCCTTGATGTCATGATGCCTGGCATGGATGGATTCGAAGTATGCCGGATGCTTAAGAAAATGGAGAATGTAGCCATAATCATGCTGACTGCCCGGGATGAGATCGATGATCGGGTCAAGGGCCTTACTCTGGGTGCTGATGACTATATGGTCAAACCATTTAGTTTTGAGGAACTGCTGGCCCGAATCTATGCTCGCATTCGCAATCAGTATCCCAATTTGTTTGGAGAAGTAGTAGTCGGGCAGTTTACCATTGATGACCGCCGCAAAGAGATCAAGCTTGAAGGGCGCATTCTCGAGCTGTCACCGACTGAATATGAATTGCTTAAATATTTAGTATCTAACCATGGTCTGGTTCTCAGCAAGAAAATGATACTCGACAAGGTGTGGGGTTACGATTTTGGGGGAGAGGACAATATTGTTGAGGTGTATGTTCGGTCACTGAGGGAAAAATTAAATGACAAAGACCATCAATTGATAAGAACCCTGCGCGGCTCCGGCTATCGGGTAGATCTGTTATGAACCGGACACTGATTCAACGTTTAAAAGCTGCTTTTTATCCGGATTCAATCCGGGTTCAGCTTCTATCCAGGTCACTCTTGATCATGGCGGTTTTGCTGGTCCTTATCGGTTTATTGCAGTATGCTTTCATGAAGGATGTCATTTATAGGAATAAGGCCAGCAGCCTGCAGAGCCAGGTGCTGAGCATTTCCCCCAAGACATGGGAAAAGGTAAATGCCGCTCCCTTCTTTATCTTCATTCCCGGTGCCAGTCTGGCTTTTATTGATTCTGAGGGAAACTATACTGTATTGTCTAACAGTTCTGCAGAAAAAAACCCTCCCAAGTTGAGTGAAGAGCAATTTTCAAAATTATTAGAGAGACATCCCCGTTTGCATTACATGGTAAGTAACAATGGGGAAGAGGAGCAGTTAATAGTTTTACAGCCGGTCGGAGCTGAATTTGGTAAAGTGCTGGGTGTAGTGGAAATCAGTACTCCGACTGGTCCTTTGAAAGAACTGTTATTCCGGCAGTTGTTTACCTTTTTCCTGTTGGCTCTGGCAGCACTCTTGTTTGGATTATTGGGCTTTCTGCCCGTACTCAAAAAGACTCTGGTACCCCTATCTAATATGGTGGATACCGCTGCGCAGATAGATGCTGGCAACTTGGATAAACGTTTCCCGACCCAGCAGGGGCAGATGGAAATCGATCATCTGGCCGAGTCGTTTAATGGCATGCTGGAACGATTAGAAGCTTCCTTTGAAGCAGAAAAAGAAACCCAGGAGCAAATGCGGCGTTTCATTGCCGATGCCTCCCACGAACTGCGGACTCCCTTAACCTCAATCCATGGCTTTTTAGAAGTACTGCTGCGCGGCGCGGCTAATCAACCGGATCAGCTGGATAAAGCCTTGCGGAGCATGCACAGCGAATCGCAGCGCCTCAATAAACTGGTGCATGATTTGCTGCTCTTGAGCAAGCTGGACCGTGCTATTCATAGTGAGCTGCAAATTGGGTCGCTGGACAAAGTTGTGAGAGCTATGGAACCACAGCTGCATATTCTCGCTCGCAATCGAAAGCTTAGTCTATCGACCGAACCGGATTTGCAGTGTAAATTTGATACCGACCAGATGAAGCAAGTGATTTTAAATCTGTTTCAAAATGCGGTGCAGCATACCGACCCTGATCGTGGACATATTCAGATCTCCGTGACCAAAAAGGATGAGGGTGTGCAGTTGGCCATTAAGGATAATGGACCGGGTATTAGTGAAGAGCACCTTCCCTATGTCTTTGATAGATTTTATCGCAGTGATTCTTCGCGAACCCGTCAATACGGAGGAGCCGGGTTGGGTTTATCCATTACCAAGGCTATTGTTGATGCACATGGAGGCATCCTTAGTGTTATGAGTAAAGAAGGACAAGGATCTCAGTTTCAGGTTTGGCTGCCAGGATACACCGGATAAAAATGTATATACATTTCCCCCTTATTACGGGATCTATGTAGAGTTATCACCACATAGATGCTCAGAGTGTCAATAAAGTCATTGAAGCAAGGGGACAGTTTTCCTGCTTCCTTGGATACCAGTATTTAACAACTGTTATAGCAATTTTAATGCATATTGACATTTATGGTGATATAGTAAAAATAAACTGCATTTAATTATTATGCCGGTTTCTGTATTTATCTCCCACAGACGCAAATAATCAGCTTATCTCATCCTATCATAGAAGAGTTAAGCTATTAGGTATCAAAATTGATAATAATATTAGAAAAGCAGCATTAAGGGGAAAAAGAATGGGTGAAAAGCAAATACGAGATCAGGCTATATATAAATTTTTTGAGAAACTTGATCGTAGTTTCTTTGTAGATCCGCAATTGAAGCATTTGGCGATTCAGGATAAACCGCTTCCGATTGGTTTCGGACAGACAATTTCACAACCTACATTGGTAGTATATATGACTATTGCATTGGACCTGGATAAGAACTGTAGGGTTTTAGAAATTGGAACTGGCTCAGGCTATCAGAGCGTTTTTCTAGCTGAATTTGCCGGTGAAGTTTTTTCTATCGAGAGAATTGAAGAACTCTCAAAACAGGCAGAGAAGCGGTTAAAGGAATTAGGATATAAGAACATTAGGTTTAAGGTTGGTGATGGCAGTGAGGGATGGCCTGAATTTGCTCCATATGATCGCATTATTGCAGCTGCCGGAGCCGGTGACGTCCCCAGTGAGTTATTAAATCAGCTTAAACCGGGAGGAAAAATGCTCGCCCCAATAGGTGAAGCAGGGTACCAGGAGTTGATTTTATTCGAAAAAGATCAAAATAATAATATAACTTGTAATACGCTGGGTGAAGTTACCTTTGTAGAGTTCAAAGGTATATATGGCTGGCAAAACAAATAAAGGGTTCAATGGAAATCTCGTCACAAGAATACGGAAACGGATAGACAGCCCCTTTTGTTAAGAATAAGCAGGGAAGCAGCGGGAAGCAGGGGGACGTTCTTTTTGCTTCCTTATTTATTTATTGATATAATAGTCGGAAAAAACGGATGTGGTGGAAATTGGCAAGACAAGCTAGACAACAGTGTGAAAGTGGCGTTTATCACGTGATTTTAAGGGGAATCAATCGACAGGATATCTTCTATGATGAGGATGATTATCAGCGGTTCCTAGAAACACTGGCACAGAAAAAATCTGAAAAACAATATGACGTATATGGCTATTGCTTGATGAGTAACCATGTTCATATATTATTACGAGAAAATAAAGATACGATTTCGCGAGCCATGAGTAGGATCGGAACCAGCTATGCATGGTGGTATAATCGGAAATATAATAGAAGCGGCCACGTATTCCAGGGACGATACGGAAGTGAATGTGTTGAGAATGACTCTTACCTTTTGACGGTGGTTCGATACATTCACAACAATCCCTTAAAGGCTAAAATGGTAAGAGCATCTGAAGACTACCGTTGGAGCAGTATTCATACATATTATGGCGATAGGGATTATCCTGCCGGATTAACCGATTCAGGATTTATCCTGGGAATGATGGATGAAAACAGAACGGAAGCTATTAAAGAATTTAAAGAGTTCATGCAGCAAGAGAATGAGGACCAATGCCTTGATGATCAAACCAAGATGCGGAAAACAGATGGCGAAGTAAAGGCAGAGATAGAAGCCCTAATGAATGGTGAGCCAATAGGAAAACTATTGGGATTAGAAAAGGCAAAGCTTCGGGAAATCCTGCAAAAGGTTAAGAGAAGTCAAGGTATAACGCAGCGGCAAATAGCGCGCGTAACAGGAATCAGCCAGAATATTGTATTTAAGGCATAACAATAAGGAAGCAAAAAGAACGTCCCCTTGCTTCCTTGCTTCCTCCGAGGGACCTGTCCCTCTGTCCCACATTTCCCCTGTAACGGCTTCTATGCGACTTAATTCCTGCATAGAAGCCGTTTATTTTTCAGCATATATTCAGCCGTCATTAAAGCAACATTAAGCTGTAGTTCAGTTACAATTCAGGCAACCCGGGTATGATGTTTTTAAATGACCAGCGGAGGGAGTTGGGTTCATGAAACCTGGAAAACGTCCAAGCATGGATATAGTCCTAATATTCACTACGTTATTAGCCGCCTTTTTAAACATTTATGGCATTTGGAAAGATTTGTACGCCAATGCTTACTACACCGCGGCTGTGACTAGTATGCTGCAGAGCTGGCACAACTTTTTCTTTGTTTCCCTTGATCCGGCCGGATTTATAACTGTCGATAAACCGCCGGTCACATTCTGGATTCAGACCTTATTCGCATACATCTTCGGCGTGCATGGTTGGAGTGTAATTCTCCCGCAAGCTCTGGCCGGGGTTGGCTCTGTTCTACTGATATATATAGTAATAAAACCACAATTCGGGACCACGGCAGCCCGATTAGCCAGCCTGATCATTGCATGTTCACCTATAGCCGTTGCGGTGAGCCGAACTAATAATATTGATAGTATGTTGGTATTTACACTCCTCCTGGGTACCTGGATGCTGTTCAAAGGTATCCACTCCCAAAAACCAGCCTGGATTATTGGGGCTTTTGCCATGATTGGGGTAGGCTTTAATATGAAAATGCTGCAAGCCTATATGGTCTTGCCCGCTTTTTACCTATTCTACCTACTGGCTTATAAGACTTCCTGGATAAAGAAACTAGCCGTCATGATGGCTGCAACCATAGTTCTGTTGGTAGTATCACTCTCCTGGGCAGTAGTGGTTGATTCTATTCCCCAGGATAGCCGACCCTATATTGGGGGCAGTCAGACCAACTCAGTATTGGAGCTGGCCTTCGGCTACAATGGGATGCAGCGCCTCACGGGAATGATGAGGGGCAGAGATAATGCTGCGGCCAAAGGCGGAGACCTGCCCAACCGACCGTCAAATCAGGCTGATGAGGGTAACATGCCTGACGATAAAGTGCCTGACGGTAATATGCCACAAGAGGCTGGTCCTAACGACGCTCGGGTACCAGGCAATGCTCCGCCCGACGATAGTGCAGCTCGTGAACAAATGGATGCCCCTGGTGGGAATGCTCCTCCGGGAGGCGGGGGAAGCGGCATGTTCGGTACCGGCCAGGCCGGGCCGCTGCGCCTGTTTCAAAGCGAACTTTCCGGACAAATCAGTTGGCTGTTACCCTTGGCTGCGTTTGGCTGTCTAGGTTTATTAGCAGGTATCAGGCGCAGAAGGCCGCTCACTGCCCGACAAAATGAAACCTTGTTCTGGATGGCGTGGTTACTGCCGGGAATGGTATTTTTCAGTGTTGCCGGCTTTTTCCATCAGTATTATCTAATCATGCTGGCCCCCCCGATTGCGGCCTTGAGCGGAGCAGGCTGGGCAGAGCTCTGGAACCATTATCGTAACTGCGAAGGGTGGAAAAGGTGGCTATTACCATCCGCTTTGCTGCTCACTACCACCTTCGAATTATATATTATGCAGCCATACCAGCAGCAAATCGGGATTGGATGGTTGATCGGCATTGGAGCAGCTGGTATTGGTATATCCTTAATATTATTCCTTTTCAGCAGCAGAGAAAGGCTGACTTCTATAGCTGCCCTGGCCGGAATCCTGGTATTGCTGGTGGGACCATTGTACTGGGCGGCTGCCCCGATTGTGTATGGAGGCAACAGTAGGCTGCCCCAGGCTGGACCGACTCAAGCAGGGGGCGGATCAAGACCGGGCATGGGAATGGGCATTAACTCTTCCGCCAATGCCAAGTTGATTGAATATATAAGCAAGAACACTACTAATGAAAAGTATTTCTTAATAACTACAGATGCCTCTACGGCTGAATCATATATTATTACCAGCGGGAAAGCGGTAGTGGCTATGGGCGGATTCTCCGGTTCCGACCCGGCCCTGACGGTCAAGAAATTAGAACAGATGGCAGATAAGCACGAAGTCAAATACTTTCTTATTCCTTCTGGTTCCGGAGTTGGATTTGGAGGCGGGGGTGGGGGCAGCACGGATGTTCTAAATTGGGTACGGGCCAACAGCACTGAGGTTCCCAGCGCAGAATGGCAAGACAATATGGCTTCAGGTAGTTTGATAGGTAAGGGTGAAGAAAAATCCCTGTATAAAATTAACCAATAAGATGGATAGTATCTATAAAACGGAACTTGTGACAAGGAGGATTGCGCAGATGAGAAGTAACGTTCTTTATACAATAATCGTTCCAGTCTACAACGAAGAAGAAGTTATACAAGAAACCTATCGCCGGTTAACCCGGGTGATGGAGTCTATCAATGAACCATATGAGTTACTATTTGTTAATGATGGCAGCCGCGACCAGACCGGAGAGATTATCTCCGCGTTTGCGAGAGCGGACGAACGCATCAGGCTGCTTGATTTTTCCCGTAATTTTGGGCACCAAATAGCAATTACGGCGGGCATGGATCATGCTCGGGGTAATGCCATTGTCATTATTGATGGCGACTTGCAGGATCCACCTGAGCTAATTCCGCAGATGATAGAAAAATGGCGGGAGGGTTATGAAGTCGTCTATGCGCAGCGTACTCAGAGGAAAGGGGAGACTCTGTTCAAGAAATGGACGGCAGCCCTATTTTATCGGGTGCTGGGTACTATGTCAGAAGTTAAAATTCCGGTCGATACCGGTGATTTTCGTCTTATTGACCGCAAAGTGTGTGATGCCCTAATCAATATTCGCGAGAAAAATCGCTTTGTACGCGGTCTGGTCAGTTGGGTAGGCTTTCGTCAAACCGCCCTTGAGTACGTACGGGAGGAACGATTTGCAGGAGAGACCAAATACCCCTTAAGGAAAATGCTGCGCTTCTCGCTGGACGGAATTACATCCTTCTCCTATAAACCATTAAAATTGGCTATGTATCTAGGGTTTGTGGTCACTTCGCTAAGTTTTGTCTATTTACTGATCTCTCTCGCCCAAAAGCTATTTACAGCCAGTACATCGACGGGATGGGCTCCTCTAATAGCCTGCTTGATGTTTCTAAACGGTGTGATGCTGGTCTTTTTTGGGATCCTCGGTGAATATATCGGCAGAATCTACGATGAAAGCAAAAACCGCCCCTTATACATTCTGCGCAACCAACAGCAGGTAGAGAGAACCCGGCTCAAAGAGGTGAAATGGGTTGTTCATTAAACTCGGGAATATCCAGTTCGTGCGCTTTTGTACCGTTGGCTTGGCCAATACTGCCGTAGATTTCAGCGCCTTTTTTATATTAAATGTATTAGGTATGCCATACCTAATTGCTCAGGTCATAGCTTACTCAGCCGGAGTAGTAAACAGTTACTTTTTCAATCGTAAGTGGACCTTTGGGAGAACCGATAAAGCCAATGGGGCAGAGGCAGTAAAGTTTATTATTGTAAACGGGCTTTCCTTGTTGGTATCGTCCCAGCTGCTTTTTGTATTATACGATCTAAATCATCGGGATCTTTGGCTGGCCAAGCTGGGAGCTACAGCCGGGGGCATCGCCGTAAACTTCATGGGCAGTCGTCTCTGGGTATTTACCAAGTCTCCCCAGATAAAGGGTGATGTTTGGCGATAAGCAGTTGGTAAGGAAAATAAGAATGCTATTCAGCCTGAGGGACCAAGATGGTTGTTATTGGCTATCGGGTTTAGCTTCACCATTAAGTAATATTCTATTTGCGCGGGCGGTTAACCACAGCAGCAAAACGAGTCCGGCAATCGAGGCCGCTGCCAAATAGACAGTACGGCTGGCCTCAATATAGGCGGCAGAATATATGAGAACAGTTTGTTTTTTAGCCAGCAAAGCGGTAAAAAGAAGTACCGAAGAGCTGATGCCCAGAGAATAGGAGAGGTTGCGGGTGGTGGAGATGAAGCCGCCGCCATAACCAGCTTTTTCCCGGGGCATAGAGCCGAGGATTGAACTGGTATTGGGGGAGCCGAACATTCCCAGCCCAATGCCCTGCAAGACCAGTCCGCCGCTAATTGTGAGATTTGTCATCGTAGTTCCCAGGGTTGACAGAACCAGGAAGGAAGCCGTTAGAAACAGCAAAGCGAGTGCGATTATCCAGCTCGAGCCCAATTTATCGGAGAAATAACCTGACAATGGTGCGATTATGGCCATGGTAACCGGAGCAATGGTCATCATCAAACCGGAATACGCCGGTGAAAAGCCCAGAACCGATTCCATATAAAAAGGCAGCAGGAAAAATACCGAGGTCTGAGTGGCGTAAACTGCCACTGCGGTTAGATTACCATAGACGAAGATCTTATTCTTAAACACTTCAAAATCCAGCAAAGGGTAAGGAGACCTTCTTTCCCAGCGGCAGAAGAGGAACAGCAGTAACCCTGATGTCCCGACCAGCCACATATTGATACCCTGACTGCCGGAGAGAGCTAATATTATTAGTGTAACGGTGGCGGCCAGGAGCAGTGTCCCGCGGATGTCATATCCCTTGATTTCCTGGTTCAGATTCTCAGTCGGCAGGTATTTATAGCCCAAATAGAAACCTATTAAGCCAATGGGGATATTAATCAGGAAAATAACCGGCCACTGAAACTTAGCCAGGAGCAGGCCCCCTATACTAGGACCTAACAAGTTGCCCAGAGCTACCATAGTTCCGGTTAATCCTAGAGCTCGACCGCGCTCACCGGCTGGAAACGTGTTGGACACAATGCCAATACCGGTAGCCATCATCATGCTGGCTCCTAATCCCTGGAACATGCGGGTGGCGACCAGCAGCAGGAGCGTTCGGGATAAACTGCAGCCTAATGAGCCCAGGGTAAACAAGACAAACCCCCAGGTATAAATCCTATTACTGCCTCTTTTATCTCCCAGTCGGCCAAAAAAGATGAGTGAAGAAGTTATGACCAATAAGTAGGCTGTTGCCACCCACTGCACATCCTCGATATGTATATTGAGTTCCCTCGCAATACTGGGATTGGCAATATTTAAAATGCTGCCGTCGAGGGTGGAAATCAATATACCAATGGCGACGATCAGAAATACCCGCCATTTCAATTCCAATTTATAAATGATCATCACTTCCAGCCAATTTGCTTCCCTATTCCATGTTCATTATAAGGTAAAGCTCGATTTGGAGTCATCTCTAATTTTATGATGGTTGATTCGAATTCATGAAATGAATAGGTCTGCGACCACAAAAAAAACCACCCCGGGGGTAAGGCGGGGTGATCTGAAAGGGGTATCGGTTTGTTAACAATAGCCTAACTTTCGTTAAATACGTGGGTTATTACATCTCCCAGGAAACGCGCTGCATTCTCAACCAAATCCAGGGAGATTGTTTCAGTTCCCATTTCAAACAGCATAGCACTTGGGTAGAGATCCTGATTATAACTGCCTCTACCCATATATATTCCGCGGACAAGTCCTGGATACAGACTGTCAGCCTTGGCTTTGATAGTCTTAGCATAGTTCAAATTAGTCTTCATTTTAGGGTTGGAACGACCGATGACCATCATCACCCGGGAGGTGTCAACCCCGTTTATAGTAGTGATATAGGCACTGGCGGGAGCTGAATCCCGGTGAATATCAAATGCCGCATCTGGTCGTTCTTTTAACAATTGCGTGATTGTCTTGCGGGAACGGTGATAGGCATTGATGTCGTGGGGATCATGAGCAGCCGTACTGTGACTCACGCTCACCCCGGACTTTTGCAGAGAATCAGCTAAAATATTACCTACGGTATAAACATCCCCGGCACCGGGCTGGCTGGCCTTACCGGAAGTGGGCGTGTATGACTCATCAGTATGGGTATGGTAAATGACCACATGTCTGCCCGGAGCAGCCTGGGCGGGAATAGTGGGATTGCTAAAAGGAAGATTGGCAGCCGCTGTGCTGGCATCTGCAGCGGCGGTTTCCGAATTGGGTACAATATTCGCGATGGCATTCTGACCGTCAACCTTAATAACGATATACTGGACATTATGTTCATCAATATATTGGTCATCTACCTCAACCGGCAAACCGGTTTGCAGAATGGTGGCTCCCAGAGTGTCTTTTATCACATAATATGAAGATATCTCCCCTGAATCTCGCAAAGGAATAGGTTTATTGAGAAGGGGAGTGTTCATTATGTTTAAAACATATGCCCCTATCATCACCGTGATTAGAATAGCAAAAAATAACCAAATGTACCGCCGGTTGATTGTTTCCATGAATAAATCCGCCTTTCCTAAATATCATAAATATTTTGTGGAATAGGCGGATTTATTATACGCATATTTCGTTCTTATTACTTCATCTGCGGGTCTTTTTCTTGCATCCGATTTAATCGTTATCCCAGCTGGCCAGATATTTAATCTGTTCCGAAGTCAGTTCATCAATTATAATACCGTCAGCTTGTAATTTTAAAAATGCTACTTGTTTATCGATCTCCTCCGGAACATTATAAACATGATTATCCAGTTTATCCCGATTTTGAATCACATGGAGCAGGGACAGAGCCTGCAGGGAGAAACTCAAATCCATGACTTCGGCCGGATGGCCATCCCCGGCAGCCAGATTGACCAAGCGACCTTCGGCCAGCAAATATAACCGACGTCCGTCTTTCATTATAAATTCTTCAATATTATTTTTTATAGTCCGACTGCTTACTGCCAGAGAATTAAGATCAGGCTTGGAAATCTCAACATCGAAATGGCCGGCATTAGCCATAATAGCGTTGTCAGCCATAACCTCCATATGCTCTTTCCTGATTACATTGACATTGCCGGTTACGGTTATGAAAACATCCCCGCACATGGCTGCCTGGTTCATAGGCATGACCAGGAAACCATCCATTATAGCCTCGTTGGCTTTGATGGGGTCAATCTCCGTGATAATTACTTTCGCACCCATACCACTGGCCCGTAGTGATACACCTTTGCCGCACCAGCCGTACCCGGCTACCACGACAGTTTTACCAGCCACTACCAGATTAGTTGTCCGATTGATACCATCCCATACCGATTGTCCGGTTCCATAACGGTTATCAAAAAGATACTTCATATATGCATCATTTACTGCCATCATGGGAAATAGAAGGGCCTGGTCGTCATCCATAGACCGGAGTCTAATGATTCCAGTGGTAGTTTCTTCGCACCCGCCTATAATATTCTGGGCTTGGTCCCGTCTATCCTTGTGCAAGAGGGAAACCAGATCGGCACCATCATCTATTATGGCGTCGGGAAGAGAATCCAAGGCTTTTTCCAGGAAAGCATGATATTCCTCAGCGCTTTCACCGTAAATAGCAAACACGGTAATACCTGAATCAACCAGGGCGGCTACCACATCATCCTGAGTGGAAAGGGGATTGCTGGCACAGGCAACTACCCGGGCACCAGCCGCCTGAAGCGTTTGCAGCAAGTAACCGGTCTTGGCTTCCAGGTGCAGGCAGCAAACGATAGTTTTACCTTCCAAGGGTCTGGTCTTTTCGAATTCTGCCTTTAACATATTTAAGACCGGCATATGGCTGCTGACCCATTCCAGCTTATTATGACCGGATGGAGCAAGGCCAATATCCTTAATAATAGAGAGCATCAATATACCTCCTGGCCAATATATTTGTATTTATAAATCGTTTCCATTATAAACTAAGGGGAAGAAGCGGTAAAGTTTGACTGTCTGGTTCGCTTTGCATCCAATTGTCACATGCACTATAATTACTATGGGTCAGAGGGATAAGATCCAAGTGGCTGAAGTTATCTATCTGGAGGTTTGGGGTTTTGAGATTCTGGACAACGGCTATAATCATAATAATTGCTGATCAATTGAGTAAACTGTGGGTGGCAGGCCAACTGGCCCTTAATGAAACCCGGCCTCTTATTGACGGTATTCTTAACTTAGTTTATGTTCGCAACCGCGGAGCGGCCTTTGGTATTTTACAGGGTAAATCATGGTTATTTCTAATCATGGCAGCGTTTATAGTTGGTGCTCTGATCTATTACAACTTCCGTTACTCTCCCAAGCACTGGGGACAGTACGCAATGGGGCTAATCACAGGCGGGACTATTGGCAATGTAATTGACCGCTTGTATTTGGGGGGAGCGGTGCGAGACTTCTTCAGCGTAGGTTGGTTCCCCGTTTTTAACCTAGCCGATATGGCGATTACCACTGGCGGGGCTTTAGTGGTACTCTATATATTTCTGTATGATATTGGTGGGGAGCAAAGTGTGTGAATACCACCGCTATTTCCATAACTCATCAGCCAGTTTCTGAACTTCCTTCTTTAATGCCTTAGTGCCTTTCCGGTCAATTTGCCATTGGTTATTATCATAGATAATAACATCACCTTCACGAGCATCGGCGGGGATGTCGCTGCGTTTAATATTATTCATAACACCCCCGATTTCTACCACTACAAAATCACCCTCAAAACGGTCAATAATCCCTTTGGTCATTAATTTCACCTCTCCTTGCTTACCTGAATATCATTTCCGTCAGTACTGAAAACTATAGTGCCGGATAGGTTGGTTCTATAAATCGTTACCGCAGCCTTGTTCAATCTGGTTAACGTCTGGGTGTGAGGATGTCCATATGTATTATCCCCTCCGACCATTATGACTGCATACTGCGGAGCAATTGCACTAAGAAATTTGGCGCCGGTAGAAGTAGAGCTGCCGTGATGGCCTACCTTCAAAACCGTAGATTTCAGATTTACCCCAGAGCCGCGGAGCTGGGTCTCTGATTCCGTGCCGGCATCACCGGTAAACAAGAAGGATTGAGATCCATATTCCAGCTTGATAACTGTACTGTAATTATTCAAGTCCTCATATGAGTCTCGCAGCGGGGCAATGAATTGGCAGTTGACTCCATCCAGCGGCAATACAACTCCAGCTTTAGCAGTGGATATCTGCAGTCCTTTATTCTTCACGGCCGTTAATACATCCAGGAAAGTTTTCGTATTCTGAGTAACTTTTGGCATGTAAACATTATTGATTGGAAAGCGAGTTATAACTGTATCCAGGCCACCTACATGGTCAGAGTGAGGATGAGTTCCCACTACTATATCCAGATTCTTAACTCCATTAGCAATTAGGTAATTCACCACCACATCGCCCTGGTCATTTTCACCCGCGTCAATAAGCATATTCTGTCCAGTTGAGGTTTGCACGAGTATGGCATCACCCTGGCCTACATTGATGAAGTGGACTTTCAGTGTGCTGCCAGAGGCTTCAGTCGGAGGGTTTACATTTTGCACCTGTTCATGGGACTGTCCCGATGGTTGTTGAGCTGGATTACGGGAAGCGCATCCGGTTATCAGCAGGGAGATTAATAAGAAGATGATTATTAAGTAGGGAGATTTATTTGTCAAAATAGGCCTTCCTCTCAGGTTCTTAACTTGTCCTAATAAATATACCGGAGAGGAGATACAAATACTATTGTTTTCGAACAATGCCGAAGAAAAAAATGCCAAGAGCCAAGGAGCCAAGGGGATGTCCCCTTGGCTCTTCTTACGGGTTATTTTTTCCTCTTCTTTTTTACATCATCGGTGGAAGGAGAAGTGCCTTTTTGTGCTCCTCTTTCCGAATGTGCTTCACTGGGAACACCCCATCCAGGCGAAACTGATTGTTTCTTATCCGTATCTTTTTTGCCAGCCAGAGAAATCACCTCCCAAAAAATAAATAAATTAATATACCGTTAATATTGTTCCCTATTTGATAACAAATATTTTTCAGTATTTCTGGCAGCTCTCATATTCCAGACAAATGACAAAAACGATGAAAATAATTTATTGCATTAAGTGCATTAAGAAGCCAGGGGGACGTTTTGTTTGGCAGCTAGTTTAGAAGCCAAACAAAACGTCCCCCTGGCTTGCTGGCTTGTTCGATTTTACCCAGCATTCTTCCTTGGTCTCAGGCATATTTCCAACTAAAGCTGGCTATGATAAAAGCAGGTTGTAACTGGCTGTAAACGGAGGTAATACCATGAATGTTATCGAGATTAACAAACTAACTAAGTATTATGGCAAATCGAGAGGAATTGTTGATGTCAGTTTTAATGTGCAAGAAGGAGAGATTTTTGGTTTCATTGGACCCAATGGGGCTGGAAAATCGACTACTATTCGCACTTTGCTGGCTTTGATTTATCCGACTAGAGGCTCAGCTAAAATATTTGGCAAGGACTGCATTATAGAAGGAGCAGAGATCAGGCGGCATATCGGGTATCTTCCTTCCGAAGTATTCTATTACGATAATATGAAAGTCATCGACCTATTAAAATATTCCGCTAGTTTTTACCCCAACGTAAATCATAAACGAATTTATGAATTGGCAGAAATAATGGATTTGGACCTTAAACGGAAAATTGATGACCTCTCTTATGGCAACAAAAAGAAAGTCGGTATTGTACAGGGCTTATTGCACAGTCCGAAACTCATTATTTTGGATGAACCGACCGGGGGCTTGGACCCCCTCATGCAGCATAAATTTTTTGAACTAATTCATGAAGAGAACAAAAAAGGAGTGACCGTCCTCTTCTCATCGCACATTTTGAGCGAAGTTCAGAAGATATGTACGCGGGTGGGCATAATCAAAAAGGGTAGAATGGTTAAGGTTGAAGAGATAAGCACTCTGGAGCATAACAATTATAAGAAATTCAGGATTGAAATGAGGGAACAAACGTCCGCTGATTATTTTAATCTGCCGGGGATCAGCAATTTATCCGTAGACGAGAAAGCTGTCAATTTTATCTTTAACGGTGATATAAACCGAATTATTGAAAAGCTTTATGAAAGAAAAGTAATCAATCTCATTGTGGAAGAGCCTTCTTTAGAGGAGATATTCATGCACTATTACGAAAAGGAGGCATAATTTGTGAACATCTACTGGCAAGAGCTGAAAATGTCGGTGCGTACCATGATCTCTTGGACTCTAGGCATGCTGTTGACTTTGCTGTTTTTTATGTTTATGTTTACGGCAGTTGCTAAAGACGTAGCCATAATCAATCAGATTATGACTAAATTTCCTCCTGAACTGGTTAGGGCTTTGGGGTTGAGCAGCCTGGACTTATCTACCGTCTTAGGCTTTTATGGTTACGTTTTCATGTTCATCCTGCTGGTTGCTGCGGTTTACGCTCTTAAGTCCGGCATCTCAGCTTTATCTGAGGAAATTAGAGCTAAAACAGCCGATTTTTTAGTATCCAAACCGATTTCCCGAACTACTATAGTAACCGCTAAAATAATGAGTGTAGTAACCCTGGTAGTGCTGCAGATCATTATCTATATTGGGGGTGCTTTCGTTATTATTCAAATAACTGCCAATCAGTATTTTCATAAACCCACATTTTTACTTATTAACCTGAGCCTATTCTTCGTGGAATTATTTTTTGTTGGTTTAGGATTACTGCTGTCAGTGATTATTAATAAGATTAAGACCGTATTGCCAATTGCGTTGGGGATAGTCTTTGGTTTTTGGATTCTGCAAATGTTAAATCAATCCCTGGCCGACCATACCTTGGCTTACTTTACACCGTTTGCTTACTTCGATATTGCGAAAATTATTGAGACCGGCAGCTATGAAAATGTCTATTTATTTAGTGATGTGGTTTTGATTTTGGTTTTTACGGTGCTTACTTATATTATCTATCAGCGCAAAGATATGCCATCGGTTTAGTTGGCTTTAATAGAAAGGGAGTTCAAGCATGAATATCGTCTTAAGAGAACTGCGTGCCAATCTAAAGTCACTTATCATATGGAGCGTATCCATGGTTTTGCTTATTGCGATGGGGATGGTTAAATATTCAGGCATTGCGGCAGTTGGTCAGGAGGCCAATGAGCTGTTAAATCAGTTGCCAGAGGCTATGAAAAGTATATTGGGGATGAATTATTTAGATTTAACATCTATATCAGGGTATTACGGGATGTTTTTTCTTTATTTCCTGCTGTTGGGTGGGACCCATGCAGTTATGCTCGGCGCAACCATCATCTCCAAAGAGGAAAGAGACAAGACTGCCGATTTTCTATTCGTAAAACCTATCGTAAGAAGCAAGGTGATAACTGCCAAACTGATTGCAGTTCTGATTAACCTAGCAATAGTTAATTTAGTAACCCTTTTGGCATCGGTCTTCTTCGTTGCCATGTATAACAAAGGTGAACCTATCAATGATCAGATTAACTACCTAATGATTTCCTTATTCATTCTACAGATCATTTTTGCATCAATCGGCGCAGGAATATCTGGGCTGGCTAAAAACACCAAGAAGGCCACCTCCTGGGCCACAACGCTATTTCTAATCACATTTTTATTATCGATGGCTATTGAAATCTATAACAAGATTGATTTTCTAAAATATTTAACACCCTTTAAATACTTTCCCACGGTTGAAGTTATGAAAGGCTCCTTCGATCCATTTTTCCTACTTTTAGCTGCTGTAATAGTAATTGGATTTACGGTGTTGACTTATATCACTTTCCAAAAACGCGATCTTTATATTTAAAACTGAACTCATTTCGGTAACGAACCTAGAAGCCTGTTTCCCCAGTGAACCATGCACTTTTAAGCACTTCTTTTGTGCCAAGGGAAACGTCCCCGTGGCACCTGCGTTGAAGGAGGCCATTTAGGTTGTTTCATCGTGTTTTATTATGGTTCCTTTGTGGGACTGATAAAGGATGAACCATGGGCAGCCTGGGAAGCAGAGATTATTGATACAGTGCTACTAGAATATGGTAATTATCGAATAAATCTATCCATCGAAAAAATAAAGAGATAAGCTTAAAACCTTAATCAGGCAGCCGATTAGCACGACCACTTAACCGACTCTTCAGCTCATGTAATACTCGGAAGAGATTGGGGCATATTAAGATAATAAAAATCGGAGGTGCTAATCTTATGAAAACAGGTTCATGGCTCTTAGCGGTGTTTACGACCTTGGCATTATTGATTGCACTTGGGACCGGCCTGAGGATGAGAACCTTAGGAATATGGGCTTTTCAATTTCATAAGATAGCTGGTATTTCTGCGGTAATCCTGGGTATTATTATTACGATCTTGTGGGTGAGCTTAACCTTAAAAATACGTACGCTCGAGCAAGAAAGAAAACGAATTGGAAACTTGCGCAACTAAGCGTAAGGGGGAAGCGGGGTGTAATACTTCACGTCTCCTATTTGTTTTAGACAGGTCATACCCCGGCCAGTTAGGTAATGCGTTGGCGAGGGTTATTGGTATAGAGTCCACCGTGGTAACATATGACTGCCGCAATACATCATCTCCAGTCAACAATACAGGATGAACCTTATTGGCCTGTCCCATAATATTGACGGATAATTCCAACATTTCCACTCCATCAGCGATTTTCATGCTGCTTGCTCCTTTCGGACTATTTCTCCCCAATGTTTCTATCATTCTATTCTGCTTAAATATAATAGGCAAATTGATATTCTGGTCACACCTTTCCTGCACCTCAGTATTTCCAGGCCATAACCATGTTGACGCACAAAAAACTGTAATGTAAGATTGTTCCAGTTGGAACAATTACTTTTTAGGGGACATTAAAGTAGTGAAATTTTGAATTATTTATTAATGAGGAGTAGTTGCTATGAATAAGAAAAGATGGTGGGCATTGGCCATATTTGCAGTTTTGTTGGTAGTATGGTCGGTCAGCTCCACAAAAGTCAAACAAATCGAATCCAAAGACACCTCCAATTATCTAAACTATTTAAACCGGCTTGAAAACAAACAGTCCTGGACTACCCAAATCTATAGGGAGGGGAAAGGTAAAATCTTGGCTTTGGTTAAGCTCGAAGGGGAGATAATTGATATACCTGCTAATAGCCCCACCGTCAGCAGCACCTATAATCATCAGGTGTTTCTTGAGCAGCTCGAATCTGCTTTTTCCCGTGACGATATAAAAGGAGTAATTATGCAGGTTAACTCACCCGGCGGCGGTGTTTACGAAAGTGATGAGATTTACAACCGGATTATGGAGTTGAAAGCCCAATACAATAAACCTTTGGTAGTATATATGAGCCAACAAGCCGCTTCTGGTGGATATTATGTGTCTATGGCTGCCGATAAAATATACGCCAACCGCAACACCATTACAGGCTCGATTGGGGTTATCCTCAGGACCTACAATTACCAAGAGCTGACTGACAAAATCGGCATTAAAGATGTAACCTTCAAAAGCGGAGCCCAAAAGGACCTTTTGAACCCAATGCGCCCATTAACTGAAGAGGAAGCAGCTATTGCTCAAGGTGTCGTAAACGAGAGCTATGGCTATTTTGTAGATATAGTTGCTAAAGGCCGGAATATGGATCGGAATCAGGTCATAAAGCTGGCAGATGGACGTATTTATACAGGAACCCAGGCTAAAAACCTGGGCTTGGTAGATGAAGTGGGTAACTTAGATCAGGCTATTAATGGAACGGCTGAACTGGCTCATATTACTGATCCGCAGGTATTGCTATTTGAAAATCCGGGTCCTGACCTCCTTAGCTGGTTTACATCCATGCGTGCATCGTCTTTTGATTTGCTGGGATTGAAGCAGCAGGTGGACCAAACGCAATCGCCCCAACTTATGTATATTGCTAACTAAGGAGGGAAAATACATGACCGAATACGATGAAAACATCCTGACCCTAGAACCGGAACCGGCGGTTGTCCCTCCTGATGAAGCTAAACTGAGCAAGTACCGGGCGGCTGGTTTCTGGATACGCCTATTCGCATTTTTAATAGACCTGCTGGTTATTGCCGGCTTAAATGCTATCCTATGGGATTCGTGGCTGCCTGTTGCGGCTCAGCCATCCTTCCTATCTAAAGTTTTACATACTAATGGACTATTCTTAGGAATTACCGGTGCCCTTTACTTCATCTTAATGACCCATTACTTCCAACAGACTCTGGGCAAAATGATCTTTGGCATTAAAGTAGTCCAGCGCAGCGGACAACCTTTAAGTTGGATTACGGTAATTTTTCGTGAACTGATAGCCCGCAGCCTATCACAAATCATGGGCCTTAACCTTGGTTATATAGTATGTTGGTTCAATGCCGAAAAGCGCTGTGTGCATGACTTCTTGAGTGATACCTGGGTAGTCTATGAAAAGCCCATAGGTGATTCTAACTTGATTCTGGTGGAAACGAATCAGGTAACGTAGAGAAGAGCAGGCAAGGGGACGGTTCTTTTGCCTGCATCCGTGCCAGCACTGTATTGGAGGATAATTAAAATGAATTATTATTTCGGAATCGGTCTTACTATATTATCAAACATTCTATACCACGTTTTTCAAAAATCTATACCGGGAAATGTTAATCCCGTTGGGTCTTTAATAGTGACGTATTTAACAGCGACGGTTGCATGCATAATAATCTTTCCCTTCATTCCTGGACAAAATGCGGTCCTGGGTGCATTCAAAGAAATTAATTGGGCAAGTATCGCTCTAGGCTTTGCCATTATTGGTTTGGAAGCAGGATTTTTATTGGCTTACCGGGCAGGGTGGCAAATCAGTTTGGCAGCAGGGATTTCCAATGTAATAGTATCTGCACTACTAGTACTGATTGGCTTGTTTTTCTACCGCGAACACTTAAGCCCTCAAAACATAACCGGGGTTGTATTATGTTTAGTCGGCCTTATATTAATACAGCAGAAATAGAAAAAGACTCTAGTGCGGACAAGGGGACGGTTCTCCATTGGCGCGCATGGTCTTCTACATAACGGAAGTATTTTTTTAAGCGTTCATGGTAGCTGGTGCCAAGGTCTTTATCCATTTGGGCAGTTACTTCCCACAACACGTTTAACCCGGTCCAACCAGCGCAGGTAGCTCCCTGACAGGTCCCGGACGTCCGAAACTGAGCGCGTTTCATTTGAGCATTGCCCACTACAGCCTCAGCACTATCCATAAACGTATTCCAACGATGGGCTGTGTTACCGGTAAGGTGAGATTTGGCAGTAAAGATAGGTGCCCTTTCAGGATCAAACGCGGCGTCATAAGACAGTGCCACCGACTTGACGTGTAGTTGCGTAGCCGGATCTACAGTAACATCCTCAATCAATTTACCCCATTTATAAATATTGGGTCTCATTTTCTTCAGGCTTTCTAAGTATTGTTGACCATTCATTAACATATAAAGCATCCTCCTTTGTTTATTAAGCGTTTGATCGCTCTCGTATCATCTTATTACAGAAGGCTCTCTCTTAGTCCGCATGGTCTTCCCATTTCACCTCCCTCCACTATAATTGCTCTGGTTTTTCTCATTATGCTTTGTATACCAACTATTTTGTAAGCCAATCATTTGCTTACCTTTTATTGTTGTGGAGTGCCCAGCCAAGCACGCATTATCTAGCCGGTGAAAGTCCGGTCGGGGTAAGCGCCAAGGCGCCCCGTAGCTAGGATACCTGCGTAAGGAGAAACCCTTGCGTAGAAGCGTATCGACGAAAGCA